>ENA-OPVY01000192-OPVY01000192.1-human-gut-metagenome-genome-assembly--contig:-NODE-192-length-55038-cov-4.141862_pt1 | contig 55038 bp, 45 predicted proteins | sample MGYA00241503_ERZ501998 | MGnify/ENA primary metagenome ERZ501998 (study PRJEB25962, sample SAMEA2042107) | human gut metagenome | biome: human gut; feature: human-associated habitat; material: faeces... | reverse complement strand
GGTCTTAAATGCTTTAAATCCGGTATCTCCCGGTGTGAAATAGAATTTTTCCTGATAATAGTGGTCGTCCGGGATGTGGGTCTTTCTGTAGATCCCTAGGTTCGTTCCATCCGCATCAAGGATCGCCACCGTGTTGAACAGGCGTTTCCCGTCCTTTTCATAGAAGCTGATCGGAAGGACGACAGAAAGCTCCTCTGCGACTTTCGCAAAGTGCTTTACCGCATCATTCTCCTCCACCGGCTTCGCAAACTCATAATATTCGTACTGGCGCTCCTGACAGAAATACTGGCGCTCAAAGAGCTCCGGGAGCAGGATGATCTGTGCGCCGTCCGCCGCCGCTTCTCTCACAAGTTTCTCTGCGTTCGCGATATTTTCATTTACATTTTCTGTGCAGCGCATCTGTACTGCTGCAACTTTTACCTTTCGCATTTTGTATTTCCTCCTGTCGTATTTTTCCTATCTTCCCTGCGGGATCTGCTGCGTGATACAGTGGATATTTCCGCCGCCGAGCAGAATATCCCGGGCCGGGATCGGACAGATTTTTCTTTCCGGGAACACTTTTCCGAGGATCTCCACCGCCGTCTCATCATGCTCATCCCCAAACTGTGGCACGATCACTCCGCCGTTTGAAATATAGAAATTTACATAACTCGCCGCCAGCCGTTCCCCGACTTCTCTCGTGTCTTCGCCGTCCTCAAACTCATAACCGCCAAGGTCTTCCTCCGTCACACAGATCGGTGTCTTTGGGATTGGAAGCTTGTGGACTTTGATCTTTCTCCCCATAGCATCCGTCTCATTTTCTAAAATATCCAGACAGCTCTTCGACATGGCATACTGGGGATCCTTCTCATCATCGGTCCAGCCTAAGACCACCTCGCCCGGGCGCACGAACGCGCAGATGTTGTCCACATGTTCATTCGTCTCGTCATTGTAGATTCCACGTTCCAGCCAGATCACTTTTTTAGCCCCGAGGTAAGCACAGAGCTTCTTCCCAATCTCGTCCTTTGTGAGCTCCGGATTTCTTCCTCCGCTCAGAAGACACGCCTCTGTCACAAGAACCGTCCCCTCTCCGTCAGAATGGATCGAACCGCCTTCCAGAACGAAGGGGTGGGCCTCGTAGCAGTCATAGCCAAGCTCCCCACAGACTTTTTCCGCCACAAGATCGTCCTTCTCCCAGTGGGCGTAAAGTCCGTCCACGGTTCCACCCCAGGCGTTGAACTCCCAGTCAATGCCACGGACAGTGCCTTCCCCGTTCACCACAAAGGTCGGTGCCACATCCCGCGCCCAGGCATCGTCGGACTCCATCCGGATCACGTGGATCCCGTGTCCCGGATTCCCGGATAACATCTCGCGGGCATTCTCCTCCACATCCGGATCCGCCAGCATAAAGACCTCCTCGCTCTCGGCGATGGCCCATGCCACGCGCTTAAATGCCTCTCTCGCTTTTTTCGCGCCGTAGTTCCAGCTTCCCGGACGCTTCGGCCAGATCATGATGCAGCCTCTGTGGGGTTCAAATTCTCCCGGCATGCGGAATCCATCTGCTGCCGGTATCGTGTGAAGTTTGTTCATTCTTCAGTTCCTTTCCTGACTTATCTTCATTAACTACTAATTATACCAATCTATCTCATGTCCATCTTCCCGCTATTCGACCCGGAAACAACTCTCACTTCCAGGTTTTTTACCGCCACTTTTTTATATAACCGCCTTTTTCCTGGTCACAAGGCGGAGGGCAGCCACAATCCATATTACACGGCGGCGGACAGTCACATCTTCCTCCCGGCTCACATGGAGGCGGGCAGGGACAAAACGGCGGCTTTGGCGGCGGTGGACACGGCTTCGGGGGCTTCGACGGCTTTTCCTTCTTCTCCTCAACCCGGACCAGAATAATATCGTCCCCGATCTGGCAGATATCCCCAAAAGGGATCACAAATTCTTTTTCCCGTCCCAGGAAACCGCAGACACAGCCCGGTCCCGGCACAATGATCGCCAAAATCCTGCCGGTACACGGATCGACGTCCAGATCACCCACAAACCCCAGCCGTTTGCAGTCGCAGACGTTGATCACTTCCCGCCTCTTCAATTCGCTCATCCGCATAGCATCATCTCCCGGATCGAAACATTTTTATGTATCCCATCAACCACAGACCTGTTATTCGCGCAGGCTGCCGTCAACCAGTCATACTCTCTATTTATAGTCTATGTTCCATTTCTTGTCCCTGAGATAAATATCCAGCATTATTTTCACTTAATTGTAATTTTTCTGAAGCTTTACAACTCAATATTCTCCGGCAGTTTTCCCACTGCCTTCAAAATCTTCGCCGCATTTTTCCACAGCATATCCTCTTTTTCACTGTCCGTGAAACTGCTGTCCTTAATCCTCGCAATAGCGGCTTTCTGGGTGCCATAGGGAAAATCACTGCCGTAAAGCACCCGGTCTGTTCCGAACCTGCGGATGATCTCCTCAAACTCACCGGCTTCCTCCAGCTCCGCGCTCATGGCCGTATCGATAAACACATTTTCCGGCAGATTTTCAAGATCCTCATCGGGATTTTTCATCATGCAGAAGCTTCCCATATGCGCCATGATGATCGGGATATCCGGGGCAAATTTTAAAATCTTCTGGATTCCCGACGGGTAAAGGTCATAGGGGCGCACGATCCTCGCCGTCCCCATATGGATCAGCACCGGAAATCCCAGCTCATTGATCTTTCTCCACATCTCCTCGTACTTTGGATCTTCCAGATGGACCTTCTGAAACGGCGGATGGAACTTGATCCCGGCCATCTCCATGTCCTTCAGCTTTTCCAGCTCCTCGATCACATTCTCACAGTCCGGGTGAAGGCCGCCGAATGAGATAATATTCTTTCTTGCCGTTTCCTTCGCGAACCGGTTCACCTCCCCCTGATTCTGTGGTTTCGATACCACCGGCAGGTTCACGGAGAGATCCACTCCCGCCTCCCGCATCCGCGCCAGCAGATTTTCACGGATCGGAAGCTTCTTAAAGTCATCATTTTCATGCCCGGTGACCTCCATGGCCCGTCTCGCCAGGGCAACCGGGTAGATATGGGTGTGAATGTCAATGATCCTGCAATTCATCCTTTGTTCATCCTGTCTTTCCTCCATGCGCCGTCTCCGGCTTCATGCTCCTGATTTTTTGCGGCTTTGTTTTTTATTTTAGCATGTTCTTTTTTGTCCCGCAACTGATACCTGCATATCTCGTATCAACCCTAAAATACAAACTTAAATTTTGCTCTCGATTTTCTCACCAATCTCCTCTTTCTCCTGCATCGTAATCAAAAAACGACCCGGCTCCATTTCTGAAGCCGGGTCGAATATTCGCTGTTACACGTATCTATTTACTTTACCCATTCCCCGTTTTCGTTCACCTTGTATCCGTCCGGAGTTGTATCATTTACCACAAGAGAACCTTTTGGTCCACCTGCTGTTACGCGGAAATAGTACCAGTTGTTTCCGATCCGATTCCAGCCGGTGTACATACGACCACGTGTTCCGTCTGCCTGTGGATGCAGGTAATACCACTTGCCGCCGTCCTGATACCATCCGGTTGTCATGTAGCCGTCAGCACCAAAGTAGTACCAGCTCTTTACATTGTTCCACTCGAGTTCTATCCACTGGGATTTCGGCCATGTGCCATCCTGATACTTAAAGATCCAGCCTTTTTTATCAAGTGCCCAGTTTCCAATTTTACCTGTAACTGTCATATATCCGGCATTTACAGCAGCTTTTCCACTTCTCCTATATGTATGATTGCCAGAAGACGAGCTTCCACCTGATGAAGAAGTACCGCTTGAGTTATTTCCAGTATTGGTATCATTTCCGGTGTTTGATCCATTTCCGGTATTGGTATCATTTCCGGTGTTTGATCCATTTCCAGTGTTTGATCCATTTCCGGTATTGGTATCGTTTCCAGTGTTTGAATCGTTTCCGGTATTGGAATCATTTCCAGTATTTGATCCATTTCCAGAATCTGAATCATTTTCGTTCTTTGCTACCTGAACAGTGTATTCGCCACCTTCATTCATTAACATCTGTAATTGTCCACTCACGATCTTATATGATACAGGAGCCGGAACTACACTAAATTTGTAATCTTTATTATCATAATAACAATCAAATTCTTTCGGAAGATTTATGACTGCTTCAACTGGTGCTGTAATTTTTCGTTCTTCATCGTTTACATATAATTTCACTTCGATTTTAGCCGCATTACTGGAAGTCGCAAGTAAATTATCCTTAAGCTCGATAGATACCTCTTCATCGCCCCTAAAATCATTGGAATTTAAACCAGCTGCTACAATCATACAGTTCTCATCCGAAAAGCATCCTGATACAGCAATTCTTCCAGAGTAAACAGTACGATAAAAATCAGCATATTTTTCAATTTTATCAGACGTAAGTTTTTCAGTATCGATCTTTGTTCCCAGTGCTTCCGTCAACATATCGGCCGCTTTTCTCTGATCATCTTCTGACATACTTCCAATGTTATCCATGACATTCGTCACAAATTCATCCGCTTTTGCAGCATCACTTGGTGTTGCGAGATGAAGCTTCGCCTCAATGATAGCTCCTTCTTCATCTGTTGTATAATCCATAGCTCCAAATATATATCCTGATTTGCTGCATAACTTATGTCCTTTATCACCTACAAGATACTGCTTGTCACCATCTGTAACGACACTATTTTCTACCAGTTTTCCATCTTCATCGATCCAGACCTTCTCCTGATCTTCGTCCCGGCATGGAACCCATTCATTTTTTGCCATAGAAGTGGACTCTGTTGTATGATAATAATGCCACTCTCCGCCAATATTATTCCAGCCAATATTTACTGTTTCTGGAAGAAGATCAGCTTCTGTCAGCGGTTCAATAATCGGAACAGAGTAATTTTCATATAATCTATAAACTTTTACCACTGGAATTTTTTCTGATATTTTATCAATCACCCTGCTTTCACCAATGTTTTCATATTCCACGCCATTTCTTTCGCCCAAACCAATCATTTCATAATTGGCTAACTGATGCTGTTTTTGTTTAACGTTTTCAAGCAAATCATTGAATTTCGTGTTCTCTGCATCCTCAATATAAAGCGGAGTTGCTTCAGAAATAGTATGCTCACCGTACTTTAACTGATTCCACGAAGTTTTATAGAAACATAAAGGTAAATATATATCTACTCTGCTTCCAATATTAACTGTCAAGAAAAAATTCTTCGTTTTTCCCTGATAAGAAAATGAACCCTGAATTGTATATTTTCCCGTTTCAAGGGAGTCGGAAGAAGTAATTCTTCCCGTTTCATCAATCTGAAATGTGTTTACTGGTAATGTAATACCGCTTTTTGAATCGTCCAACGTAACTGTTTTAATTTTTACTGTTACATCATCGTTCAATAAAGTCGCTTGTCCCCCGGATAAGTTATACAAATAAATCTGATCTGAAAACTTTCCAGCTTTCATCTGTCCAGATTCCAAATAATAATCATCATCTCGCTTAAAATAAAGAATATAATTGGCTTCCTTCGTTCCCGAAGTTTTATTTTCTCTTTGCCCTTTAAATTCCCCTGAAATAGTCATATCGGTATCGGCTTGGAACTGGCCATATTCTCTTGCATCACTTGATGAATAATTCTTTTTTGGCTCGATAACTTCATTTTCCGTATGTCCCACAACGCCCTGTACAATTCCTTTATATCTCACCTGCGAATTTGGACTATAACTAATTGCTTCAGCGATGTAACGTAATGTTTTTCCTTTCGGAACCTTACTTGTCTCACCGATTGGAAGATACACTGTTTTATCGTTGTCACTCCAATAGTATACTTCAATATATCCACCACGGGTATTATCTACTTTAATATTTACTGTATCCGCTGCAAATACAGTTCCTGTTACAAAAAGCGCCATTGCTGCTGAAATTGGAATCAACCATCGCTTCAACATCTTTTTCACGTTCTATTCCTCCCTAATTCACATACTATCTTTAGTATATCTAATCTATGTAAATACTGACAAGGTGTTCCAACAACTGTTCCAACTCATTTTCGAAAAAACGTACACTTTTTTGTCTCGCTTTATTTCAAAAACGACCCGGCTTCATTTCTGAAGCCGGGTCGAATATTCGCTGTTACACGTATCTATTTACTTTACCCATTCCCCGTTTTCGTTCACCTTGTATCCGTCCGGAGTTGTATCATTTACCACAAGAGAACCTTTTGGTCCACCTGCTGTTACGCGGAAATAGTACCAGTTGTTTCCGATCCGATTCCAGCCGGTGTACATACGACCACGTGTTCCGTCTGCCTGTGGATGCAGGTAATACCACTTGCCGCCGTCCTGATACCATCCGGTTGTCATGTAGCCATCAGCGCCAAAATAGTACCAGTTCTTTACATTGTTCCACTCGAGTTCTATCCACTGGGACTTCGGCCATGTGCCATCCTGATATTTGAACCACCAGCCCTTGTTGTCAAAAATCCAATTTCCTGTCTTTCCGTCGGATGCCTTGTATTCTGCCTTTACAGTCGCCCTTCCACTGCCTCCTGAAGATCCTCTGTGGGAGCCGCTGCTTCCGGAACTCTTCTTTGCTGCCTGTACTGTGTAAACATCTGTTTTCGCAATCGTGATAATCAGCTTGCCGTCTTTAATCTCGTAGGAAACCGGCTTCGGAGAAACGCTGAAGTTGTAGGATGCATTGCTGTAAGATGCTACAAATGCCTCCGGAAGCTCTACCTCAACTTTAATAGGAGCGGTAAGGGCTCTTGTCTTTCCGTTTACATATAATGCCAGTTCGACCTTAACAGCATTGCTGGAGGTCGCAAGCCAGTTGCTTGCCGTCTCGATCGTTACGGATCCGTCTTCCTCAAAATCACTGGAGGTCAGACCTGCCGCTACGATCATAGCATTTTCATCGGCTGCATCTCCCGCGACATTAATGTTATTGCTGCCATAGATCTCACGGTAAAAATCTGCATACTTTTTCGTATCTTTTTCTGTCATCTTGGAGGTATCAACTTTTGTCTTTAAGGACTCCGTTACCATATCAGCCGCTTTTTTCTGTTCTTCTTCAGTAAGGCTGCTGATATTATCCATGACATCATCTACGAACTGATCTGCCTTTGCAGCATCGCTCGGTGTAGCAAGGTGAAGCTTGGAACCTGTGATCTTACCGTTTTCGTCTGTTGTATAATCGACATTTCCAAGTGTATAACCAGTCTTATTGCACAGCTTGTGTCCGTTCGCATCTACAAGATACTTGTCAGCACCGTCTGTTACAACTGCGTTAGATACAACCTTGCCGTCCGCACCTACCCAAACATTCTCGCCATCGTTTTCGCGGCATGGAACCCACTGGTTTTTTGCGAGAGATCTGTATGAAGTACTGTTATAGTAATACCACTCACCGCTAATCTGATTCCAACCAATATTAACCGTTTCAGGAATAATGTCATCTTTTGTCAGATGCTCAATAATCGGAGCCGTATAATTATTATCATACATAGCATATACATACGCTACCGGATTCTTCTCTGACACCTTCGTACTTACTTTACTTGTTCCGATATTTTTTAATGTTGTATTATTTCTTTCTCCTATTCCTACAATTTCATGTCCGGTTAATTTAAACATGCTTCTTTTCGCCCATACAACAGTATCATTGAATGTAATTTTATTCGGATCTCCTACAAAGTCCTCCGTTACAAAATTTCTAACTTCATCATACTCTGACGAAGATTCACAGCTTTTATAATAAGCCATTGGCATACGAATAGATACTTTTGCCCCCAACTCAACGGTAAGATCAATATCCCAGGTTTTCTCTTTATATTCAAAGTTTCCTCGAATCCGATATTCTCCTTCTTCTAGTTCTTTAGAAGATGTGAGCTTACCATTTTTGTCAATTGAAAAACATATTCCGAGATTTTCAATCGGCTCCTCATCAATATCCCAACCCTCAATATCAGTAATTTCTGCCTTTATTTCACTGTCAAACGGATACATTTTAAAATTTTCCGTATCCCAAAGATACAGCTGCTCTGAAAATGAGCCAGCATGCAATTTTCCTATCTGATTATTTCCCCAGTCATCCTCATCTTTAAATTGTAATTCATACTTCGGTTCATAGGAATCTTCATCATCTTCATAGTCAGTTTTTTTTACTGAAAAGGCTTTAAAGGTGCCCTTTATAGACATATCTGAATCTGCGACGATTGTTCCACTCTGAGAATTGCGTGACTGATTCCGTTTCTCTGCTTCATATACATTAGATCCAATTATCTCATCAACACCAATGACAACCCCATTGTAATAATTATTTCCATTCGGCATATAATCCAGCGCTTTTGCAGTGTACTCTAATTCAGTTCCCTTCGGTATCTCAACATTTTCTCCAATAGGTAAATACCATCTGTTGTGCATTCCATCAAGATAATACACTCTGATATATCCACCCCGCGTATTCTCCACCTTCACGTTCACCGTGTCCGCCGCCAAAGCAGTTCCGGCGGAAAGGAGAGCGATCATTGCAGCTGACATTGGGATCAGCCAACGTTTTAATGATTTTCTCATTTCCTGTTCCTCCCATAGAATTTTTTCATACTGAGTTCAGTATACCTAACTTCTACAGAAGTTGACAATGTGTACCACCAAGTGTACCAGGCTATTTCAGAAACGATGGGCAGGACATCCTTTTATGCCCTGCCCATATCTGCTATATGATATTTCTTTTCTCTTCAAGCAATCCCGCAAGGAAATCCCTTTTTTCCATCAGCACCGTCCTCGTCTCATTTTTTGACAACACATCCCGCTTCTCCGCCATTCGCCTGATAAAGGTGTAAAATGCATGACAGATTGACGGTTCATCAACCAACATATGGCGTAGTCCCTGCTTTTCGTCATTTAAAATAAGATTGAGACCGCACACGCTGCTTAAAAATACATTAATTGTTTTTTTCACATGCATACACTCATTGCGGATCATGCCAAACTCGATATTATCCCTGTCAAAAAATTCCAGTAAACAATCAATTGCCTGAATCCGTTCTTCAACAGTAAGCGGTCTCACATACTCCTTCGGATATTCTGCGAGGACACCTGTTTCAACAAATTCCTCAAGCCCTTCCTGCGTAAAATATTGAACCAGACGCGCTGAATTTCTGACAATCTCTGCTCTTCGCAATACCCCCCCCCGAGAGAACATTTGTTCTTTTTGCAATTTTGGGTTGCAGGACCGATTCCATCAGTTTCTGATCCGCTGCCAGCGCAAAACAGGGCTGATATTCAATAAAATACCGCTCCGTCTCTTCTGTCCGCTCCACATCATGTTTCATGAGAAATTCAAGCATTTCAACAGTATCCTCAAAGCATGTCACAAACTTTTTCATTGCGGTGCCATGAACCGCTGAAAGGAACTGCTCCCGATATTTTTTTACAAATTCATTATTTCGGATTCGGACTGCATGTTCCATGTCCTCAGGAAAAAGGATCACACTGTTTTCAAAGATCCCGTAATACGGATATATTGCACCATATCCAGGTTTTTCCGCATTTTTCTGGTAGTAATAGCATGTCTCGTAATTGCTGCCCGCATGAAAATAAAGCGGAATCAGGTTTCTTAGCACACGAAGATTATAAAACTGATCTTCTGTCTGATCCGCTCGCTTGGAAAGCGGAATCATCTGTATGATTTTAAGACGTGATAAAACAGACTTTCCGTTTATCGAATATGTCGGGAAGATTCGTCCGGGAAAGAAATTGTCTGCCGGCAGATAAAGCAGTGCGGATCTTTCATTCTCCGCTGCCCTGTATTCTGCAAGAATGCTCCATATAAATCTTTCCACCGAAATTTTTCCATCAATAATCTGGATCTCGTCCTCATTCCTACCGTTTTCGGCATAGGACTGAATCGAATCTGTACCGGTCTGGTCTGTTACTTTTTCCAACATTTCCCGGATAAATTTGCGCAGATAATAGGTATCCTTTCCGTCAGCCGCAAGATCATATGCCTCACGGAATTCTTCCCGCTCCTCTCGATTCATGGGGATTGCCGATGAAATTGCCTCAAAAATATCCGGAGACGGAACCCGCACTCCGGATAAGTATCTCTGCAAATTCACGCGGTTGATCTTTGCCGCTTTTGCGACTTCATAGTTCGTATAACCATTTTCACGGATATGCTGTTCTAACAGTTCCGCGAACGTTTTTTCACTCATACTTTTTTCAGCCCCCGATCCCGGAAAATGAACTTCCGGGATCTTTCCTTTTTCATACTCTCCCAACGATCATCTCTTAACAGCAAAGATCCACAATCACCTGTGCAAAGATCTTCGCACTCATTGTGAGCTCGTCAACCACCGCAAACTCGTCCGGGCCATGCATGTGGTTCTCGGTCTCCGGAAGGGCAGCGCCGAAGGCAACACCGTTCTTTAAATTATGGACATAGGTTCCGCCGCCAATGGCGATACACTCGCCCTTTCTTCCGGAATATTTTTCATATGCGGAGAGCAGAGTCTTCACAAAATCAGAATCTGCCGGTACATGGTGCGGCGGCTTCATTTCTTCTGTATTGAAGGAGATTCCATCTGCTTCCATTTTTTCACGGATCACATCGATGGTGTTTTCCTTTGTGGCACAGATCGGACAGCGGCTGTCAAATTCGCCCTCTAAACTTTTCTCGGAAATATCCAACATGCTGAATGCCAGTGTCAGCTCGCCGGACTCCTCATCGCTCATCTTGATTCCAAGCGCTTCGCCGTACCAGTCACCGTGAGGCATCAGGCGGTTTAACGCGCGGACTGTCTTTACCTGTCCGCATTCCGCCAACGGAAGACGCTCGATCAGGGATAAGAGTCCTGTCAGGGCATTCTTTCCTTTCCACGGTGCCATTGCATGGCCGTTTTCGCCAGCTGCAGCAATCTTCAGGCAGCCATCCTCAGAGGATACCGTGAACCGGATTCCAAGCTCCTCTTCCATGCTCTTTGCGAGAGCCCCTGTCTCATCTCCGTCAAGACCCTCAAATAATGCCTCTGCCGCGCCCGGAACCACATTCGTCTTCGTTCCGCTGTGGAAGGATACCATCTTCGGAAGACGGTCAGACGGCTCGAACTCTGCCGTAAAATTACCTCCGATCCGGCCTTTCTCGATATTGATCACCGGGAAGGACGCATCCGGTGAGAAGGTCATCGGAGCTTCCTTTTCCACACTGTAGTAGTGGGTGATATCGGAGCTTCCGCACTCCTCGTCAGTGCCAAGGATCAGGCGGACGTTCTTTTTCATCGGGATTCCAAGTTCATTTACGGCACGCATCGCGTAGAGGGCAGCAATTGCCGGTCCCTTATCGTCCGCAGTTCCGCGGCCATAGATCTTTCCGTCTTTTACTACCGGCTCAAAAGGTTCTGTAACGGTCCATCCGTCTCCGGCCGGAACAACGTCCAGATGTGCCAGAATATCGAGCTGTGCCTCTTTGTCATTCATGTCAACGGTTCCAACATAGTTGTCATAGTTGTTGATGGAAAAACCGTAGCATTCCGCAATATGCAGAGCTGCACGCAGTGCCTCGGAGCACCCTTCCCCATACGGTTTTCCGATACGGTAAGACCCCTTCACACTGTTGATCCGGCAAAGATCTCCGATGTCCTCCAGCATTTCTTTCCTGTGCGCGTCAATATACCGGCTGATTTTCTCTTTATACATAAATTTCCGCCTCCATATTTCTTTTGTTATAACCCATTTTACAGACAGGCGGGACCGTCTCATCCCGGGCGTTTCCGAGATCGTAAAGCCAGCCCCGCTTATACCATACTTATTCTGTGCACCAGTTATTGGCTGCATGCCCGCTCACAAACCCGCACTTACGCGCTTTATTGTCTGCTTCGCAGGCGTTTCGTTCATTTACCTTATTTCATGAATCCAGCTAAGATCTCATTTACGATCTTGCCGTCTGCCTTCCCCTTTACGAGCGGCATCAGGGATTTCATGAGCTTTCCTTTATCCTTTGCTGTCGGAGCTTCGATTCCAAGCTCTGCGAGAACCTTCTCGATCGTCTCCCGGATCTGGTCTTCGGTCATATCAGCCGGAGCGAACTCCTGATATACAGCAAGTCTCTTCTTTGCCTCATCGATGATATCGGCGCGGTCTGCCGGAGCTGTCTCGATGGTCTCCTTGACCTGCTTGATCTCTTTCTTTACGATCGCGTTCTCCTCATCCTCTGTGAGCGGAGCTTCACGCTTGTCGATCTGCGCATTCTTTAACGCAGAAAGAAGCATGGAAAGGGAATCCTTTCTCTCTTTATCTTTTGCTTTCATCGCCTCGACCATAGCTGCTCTTACAACATCGATCTTACTCATCTTATATTCCTCCTGTCTATGCGGTATTCCCAGTCGAAACAACTGGTTCCGCATGTTCCTGTGATGATATATTTTGTAAACTTGATTAGTTCTTTCCGAACTCACTGAGTTTTAAGTTCGGATTTCTCTCCTCGACCATGCCGACACTCCAGCTGTTGATGAATAACAATAACGGATTGCCCTTGAGGTCGCAGATGCGTTTCATATCGGATGTGCCCTGGATCTTCGCCACATCCACTTCCTCCGGGTTCTCAACCCAGCGGATGTACTCAAACGGAAGCTGTTCCAGTCTTACGTCTACATTATACTCATTCTTTAAACGATAGGTCAGGACCTCAAACTGCAGGACACCGACAACGCCGACGATGATCTCCTCCATACCGGTATTGAACTCCTGGAAGATCTGGATCGCGCCTTCCTGAGCGATCTGGTTGACACCCTTTAAGAACTGTTTTCTCTTCATGGTATCGATCTGGCGGACTCTCGCGAAATGCTCCGGAGCGAAAGTCGGGATACCCTCAAACTGGAACTTCTCGTTGGACGTACAGAGCGTGTCACCGATGGAGAAAATACCCGGATCAAAGACGCCGATGATATCTCCGGCATAAGCCTCGTCAATGATCTTACGGCTCTCAGCCATCAGCTGCTGCGGCTGGGTCAGCCGGATCTTCTTACCGCCCTGGACATGGTTTACTTCCATTCCGGCCTCGAACTTACCGGAACAGATGCGCATGAAAGCGATACGGTCACGGTGCGCCTTATTCATATTCGCCTGGATCTTAAATACGAAGGCGGAGAAATCAGGTCTGAACGGATCGATCACGCCGTCTGTCGTTCTTCTCGGAAGCGGAGAAGTCGTCATATTTAAGAAATGCTCCAGAAATGTCTCAACACCGAAGTTTGTGAGAGCAGATCCGAAGAATACCGGTGAAAGCTTTCCGGCACTTACAAGCTCCTGATCAAACTCATCGCTTGCCCCGTCGAGAAGCTCGATATCGTCCCTCAACTGAGCGTGGAAATCGGAACCGATGACGGAATCCACGTCTGTTCCCTCCACGTCGAAGGTCTCTGTGGCAACCTCCTTCTGTCCGCCCATGGCAGCTGTGAAGGTCGTGATCTTCTTTGTCTGGCGGTCATATACGCCCTTAAAGCTCTTTCCGCAGCCGATCGGCCAGTTGATCGGACAGGTATGGATTCCGAGAACCTCCTCGATCTCGCTCATGAGCTCGAACGGGTCTCTCGCCTCGCGGTCCATCTTGTTTACGAAGGTAAAAATCGGGATATGGCGCATTACACAGACTTTGAACAGTTTGATGGTCTGCGCCTCGACACCCTTTGATCCGTCGATGACCATGACAGCGGAGTCCGCTGCCATCAGAGTACGGTAAGTATCCTCGGAGAAGTCCTGGTGTCCGGGGGTATCAAGGATGTTGATGCAGTATCCCTCATAATTGAACTGGAGTACGGAAGATGTTACAGAGATACCTCTCTCCTTCTCGATCTCCATCCAGTCGGAGACTGCGTGCTTTGTCGCTTTGCGTCCCTTTACGGTTCCGGCAAGGTTGATCGCGCCTCCGTATAACAGGAATTTCTCAGTCAGTGTCGTTTTACCGGCATCCGGGTGGGAAATGATCGCGAATGTCCGTCGTCTCTTTATTTCATCATTTAATGAAGCCAAAAAATTTTCCTCCAAATCTATCTTAAAAATCTATATTTTTCCACTTAAATTTTTACCAGTATTTAAGGCTTTCGTCAAGAAGAAAGCTCTAAAATTCGTTATATTTATAGCAATCTATCGCTCGATCCCAAAGATCTCGTCTAAGATTGCCCCTGCAACCTCTTCCTTCGACATGATCGGAAGCTCCGTCTCCTTATTCTCGCGGATCATCGTCACTACATTCGTGTCCGTTCCGAAACCGGCACCGGCAACCTTCAGATTGTTGGCAACGATCATATCGAGGTTCTTCTTCTTTAATTTTGCCCTGGAATTCTCCAGCATATGTTCCGTCTCCATAGAAAATCCGCAAAGGAACTGGCTGTCTTTTTTATGTTCTCCGAGCCATTTTAAGATATCATCGGTGCGCTCCAGTTCGATCGCCATATCTCCGTCTTTCTTCTTTGTCTTCTCGGTATTCACGAACTTCGGGCGGTAGTCAGCGACAGCCGCGGCCTTGATCACCGCGTCCATCTCATCACTGCGGCCTGTCACGGCCTCAAACATATCTTTGGCGGTAACCACCGGAACAAAGTTTACGAACATCGGCGGCTCCACCTCTGCCGGTCCGGAAACAAGAGTCACCTCAGCGCCGCGGAGAGCTGCCGTCTTCGCGATGGCATATCCCATCTTTCCGGTACTGTGGTTTGTAATATAGCGGACCGGGTCGATGGCCTCCCTCGTCGGGCCTGCGGTCACGAGGATCTTCTTTCCTTTTAAGTCTTTCTCGTACTGGACTTCCTTTAAGATATACTGGAGCAGCACCTCCGGCTCCGGCATCTTTCCGGCTCCGGTATCGCCGCAGGCGAGGTATCCGCTTGCCGGACTGATCACTTCCATTCCGTAGTGTTCACAGATCTTTAAGTTGTCCTGTGTGATCGGATTCTCGAACATTCTCGTATTCATCGCCGGGCTGATGATCTTCTTGCAGGTACAGGCGAGAACCGTGGTCGTCAGCATATCGTCCGCAAGACCATGGGCCAGCTTCGCGATCACATTTGCGGAAGCCGGGGCAACAAGAACAACGTCCGCCGCCTTCGCAAGGGAAACATGTTCAACGGAAAACTCAAAGTTCCGGTCAAACGTATCCACCAGGCATTTATTTCCGGTCAGTGTCTCGAATGTAATCGGGTTAATGAAATTTGTCGCATTCCGGGTCATAAGCACATGGACATCTGCCTTCAGTTTTTTCAGTGCGCTGGCGAGATATGCGATTTTATAGGCGGCGATACTGCCGCTCACGCATAAAAGTACGGTTTTTCCTGCTAACATTTGGAATCCTCCGTTGTAATTTTAGTCAATTTATGGTAAGATAATTCGAACTTTAAAATTATGAGGAACCTGTCTCACACGTTTCTCATATTCACGGTGAAGATTGACAAGTCCCGCAAATACGGAACCTTTGATCAACTGCACACGTAAAAACAGTATAACACGTTACTTAGATTTGTGGAAGGAGTTTTCTCAATGATTTTAGCGATCGACATGGGAAACAGTAATATCGTTGTCGGAGGTCTTGACGACAATAAAACATATTTTGAGGAGCGCATCACCACCGATGACCGGAAAACGAGTCTCGAATACGCAATCCTTTTAAAGAATATTCTGGAGATCCATAAAGTAAAGAAAAATGATATCGAAGGTTCCATTATGGCGTCCGTTGTCCCGCCGTTAAACGCGCCGATCTCTTCCGCTGTGAAGAAGATCACCGGAAAGAAACCGCTTCTTGTCGGTTCCGGAATGAAGACAGGCTTAAACATCAAGATGGATAACCCTAAGACCGTCGGCGGTGACCGGATCGTGGCCGCTGTCGCTGCAAATGCCAAATACAAAGGACCGATCATCATCGCGGATATGGGAACCGCGACAACGCTCGATGTTGTAGACCACGATGGAAATTATATCGGCGGTGTGATTCTCCCGGGTGTAAAGGTTGCCTTAAACTCCCTCGTTTCCAATACAGCCCAGCTTCCGAGGATCAGCTTCGATGTTCCGAAACGTGCGATCGGAAAGAACACCATCGAATGTATGAGAAACGGTATCATGCTTGGCAATGCCGCAATGCTTGACGGTCTTATCGACCGCATGACCGCAGAGCTCGGCGAACCGGCAACCCTTATCGCTACCGGCGGTATGGCAAGATTCATCACACCACTCTGCACCCACAAGATCACCTATGACCCGGATCTTCTGCTCCGCGGACTGATGATCCTGTACAGACAGAATACGGAAACAAAAGACGCGTAAAGCTTCACTGCCGAATGAAATTAACGTTCATTCGGCTTTTTTATTCAGAATTGTCCTCCCGACTGTTGCTGTCTATACATTTCGTTTGAAACGAAATATAAACGAAATGCAGAGTTGTAATATTTCGTTTAATAGGATATACTTATGATAGAATTACGTTTGGAGGTGTTCTATGAACTATTTATCCAGCATGGAAACGGCAAAAGCAATGGGAATCACAGTGCGCAGAGTCCAGCAGATGTGCAAGCAGGGCGAAATTTCCGGAGCTGTGAAAAAGGGACATTCCTGGCTGATTCCAGAAAATGCAGTTTGGCCAGATTCAGGCAAAAAGAAAAAGCCGATGCCCATTGGGATTTCTGATTTCAAGACGGCGACCACAAGCTATTATTATGTAGATAAAACCTTGCTGATCCGTGATTTTCTGGATACGAAACCTATGGTATCGTTGTTTACCCGTCCGAGACGTTTCGGTAAAACATTGAATATGGATATGGTTCGGGTCTTTTTTGAAAAAACACAGGAGGACACCTCCATTTATTTCAAGGATAAGCAGATATGGCAGTGTGGTTCTGATTATACCCGGCATCAGGGAAAGTATCCGGTCATATTCCTGACATTTAAGGATGTAAAATGTCTGACATGGCAGGAGACATTTCAGAAGATCCGTAAGCTGATTTCACTGGAATTTATACGGCACAGTGAACTTGAGGAAAGTACTGCACTTGGAATCTATGAAAAAGAACAGTACCATCGCCTTGCCAGTGACAATGCGAATGAAGTAGACTGCCAGATGGGATTACAAATCTTATCTCTGTTGCTGCACAAGCATTATGGACAAGAATGTATTATCATTATTGATGAATACGATACACCGATCCAGCAGGGACATCATTGCAATTTTTATCCTGAAATCGTGAATTTCATGCGTAATTTCTTTTCCGGCGGCCTGAAGGATAATCCACATCTGGCTTTTGGCTTTCTCACAGGCATTCTCCGTGTTGCAAAAGAAAGCATCTTCAGCGGCATGAATAATTTGAAAACCAATTCAATTTTGGACGACAGTTACAGTGAATATTTCGGCTTTACAACTGAAGAAGTAAAAGATATTCTGCACTACTATGGGAAAGAGGACAAATATCAGGAGATCTGCAGCTGGTATGACGGATACCGATTTGGTCATACAGAAATCTTTAATCCATGGTCTGTGATCAATTACATTACCGATCAGTGCTTCCCAAAGGCGTTCTGGCAGTCTACCGGCAGCAACGAAATCATTGGTGAGATTATCGCGACAGCTACACCCGAGATAACGGAAGGACTTCATAAACTGCTCTGCAGTGAAAAAATCACTACGTATATAGATACCAGCGTGATCTATCCGGAGATCCAGAATAATCCATACACGATTTATAGTTTTCTTCTTGTTGCGGGTTACTTAAAAGTTGCAGAAATTTATCCACAGAATGATGGAAATTTCATGTGTGATGTTGCAATTCCAAATAAAGAGATTGCCTGTGTCTATGAAAAAGAAATTTTAAATCGGACGAATCAGAACAGCGTCGCGATTTCTATCAATCAGGCAATATTCTCCGGAAATGCAAAAAAGCTTCAGTCTTTGCTGGAGAGTTTTATGCTGCAGAGTATTTCTTCTATGGATGGGGCAAATGAAAGTTTTTATCATGGCATGATGCTTGGATTATGTGCGATCCTTGGAAACAGATACCAGATTCGTTCCAATCGAGAATCGGGGCTTGGCCGATTTGATATTCAACTGAATCCATTAGTAAAAGGAATTCCGGGATTCCTGTTTGAATTCAAACACACAAATGATGATCATGTGGATCTGGATGCGCTGGCAGATCGCGCCCTCCAACAAATAGATGTGAAAAAATATGACACGGAATTGCGGGATGCAGGTGTCCGGCCGATCATAAAAATCGGGATTGCTTTTCGTGGAAAAACAGCCGTTGTGAAACGAAAATAATGAGAAGGGGCTGCCGCACCAATTTTGGCAAGCGGCAGCCCCGTTTTCTATAATCATGTTTCTTTTTTATCCCAGTCTTCTCACAAATTCCTCATACCCAAAGGTTTTCACCACACTGCACTCCCCACTCTCATCCATTCGCGCGATGGACGGCAGGCACATGCCGTTGAAGGTGTTATTTTTCACCATGGAGTAGATCGCCATGTCCTCGAAATAGAGTTTATCGCCGATCTGAATCTCGTGGTCGAAGGAATAGTCGCCGATCACGTCACCCGCAAGGCAGGTCATGGAGGAGAGGCGGTAGGTGTACTGCTTTTCGTCCGCTTCTCCGGAGTCTTTTAACGGCGGACGGTAGGGCATCTCCAGAACGTCCGGCATATGGCAGGCGGCGGAAGCGTCCAAGATCAGTGTCCTGATGCCGTTATCCACAATGTCCATGACTTCCGTCACAAGATATCCCGCATTTAATGCCACGGCTTCCCCAGGTTCCACATAGACAGTGACGTCATATGTCTCCTGCATATGGCGGATGCAGCGCTCTAAACGGTCGATGTCGTAATCGTTTCTCGTGATATGGTGTCCGCCGCCCATGTTGAGCCATTTGATATTCGGAAGCTTCAGGTACTTTCCGAATTTTTCCTCCACCGCCTTCAGAGTCGTCTCCAGATCATCCGAGTTCTGCTCACAGAGGGTGTGGAAGTGGATCCCGTCAAGCTTTTCCACAAGATCTTCCCGGAAATTGGCCAGGGTCACGCCGAGTCTGGAGCCCGGCGCACAGGGATCGTAGATCGCGTGGTCGCCCTGAGTGGAACACTCCGGGTTTACGCGTATGCCGATGCTGACGCCTTTTTCCTTACAGAAGTCCGCGTATTTTTCAAGCTGGGAAAAGGAATTGAATACCAGATGTTCACAGATATCGGTGAGTTCCCCGATCTCCGATTCCTTGAAGGCCGGAGCGAATACGTGATTTTCTTTTCCCATTTTTTCATATCCAAGCTTTGCCTCGAAAAGACCGCTGGCTGTGGTTCCGTCCAGATACTGCCCGATCAGCGGGTACTCAAAGAAGTTCGAGAATGCCTTCTGGGCAAGGAGGATCTTGCAGCCGGTGTCGTCTTTCACTTTCTTTAAAATCTCCAGATTTTCTCTGAGTTTTTTTTCATCGATCACATAACATGGAGTTGGTAATTCATTAATCTTCATCTTGTTCTCCAATTACTGACTCGTTTCTGATACACATTTCAACCCTGCCAGAAAACGAAGTTCATTTTTCTACTGCCGTATCACAATACAGCAACACCCCTGACATCCTGCCAGAGGTGTTTTCTGCACTTAAAATCATTCAAATTTTATTTCACAATCTCCGGATTCTCATCCACAACCCACGGAAGTCCCCACTTGTTCAGTGCTTCCATATATGGATCCGGATCGAATTCTTCGACGTTGAATACGCCTGCGCCCTTCCAGGTTCCATCAACTACCATCATGGAACCGATCATAGCCGGTACGCCAGTCGTGTAGGAGATGGCCTGGGAGCCGACTTCCTTGTAACACTCCTGATGGTCACATACGTTATAAATATAGATCGTCTTCTCTTTTCCGTCCTTCACACCGGTAAAGATACAGCCGATATTTGTCTTTCCGACGGTTCTCGGACCTAAGGATGCCGGATCCGGAAGAAGGGCCTTTAAGAACTGGATCGGAACGATCTCCTGTCCGTTAAAGTTTACCGGGGAGGTGGAAAGCATTCCAACGTTCTCTAAGCATTTCATGTGGGTCAGGTAGCTCTGTCCGAAGGTCATGAAGAAGCGGATGCGCTTTACGCCCGGAATGTTCTTTGCGAGAGACTCGATCTCCTCATGATGTAAAAGGTACATGTCCTTCTCGCCGACCTGCGGGAAGTTGTACTCACGCTTGATCTCCATCGGCTTTGTCTCTACCCAGTGGCCGTTCTCCCAGTAGGAGCCGTTTGCGGATACCTCACGGAGGTTGATCTCCGGGTTGAAGTTTGTAGCGAACGGATAACCATGGTCGCCGCCGTTGCAGTCTAAGATGTCGATGGTGTGGATCTCATCGAAATAGTGCTTTAACGCATACGCGGAGAAGACGCTTGTGACGCCCGGGTCAAAACCTGTTCCTAAGAGTGCCATAAGTCCAGCCTCTTTGAATTTCTCCTGATATGCCCACTGCCAGGAATAATCGAAGTATGCGGTGAAGCCCTCTTCCTTGCAGCGTTTCTCATAGATCGCGCGCCATGTCGGATCGTCGGTGTCCTCCGGCTCGTAGTTTGCGGTATCGATATAGTTCACGCCGGCCTTTAAGCATGCATCCATGATCGTCAGGTCCTGATATGGGAGTGCAACGTTTAACACTGCATCCGGCTTGTAGCTTTCCATTAAAGCCACCAGCTCGTCCACGTTGTCAGCATCCACTTTCGCGGTCGTGATCTTCGTCTTTGTCGTTCCCTGAAGTTTCTCCTTTAAGGCATCGCACTTGGATACGGTACGGCTTGCGATCATGATTTCTGTGAATACATCACTGTTCTGACAGCACTTGTGGATCGCTACGGACGCAACACCTCCGCAGCCGATGATCATTAATCTGCTCATGTTTATTTTTCCTCCTCTTTTAAAAGATCCTCAACATACTTCGGCAGCATGAACGCTCCCATGTGAAGATGTGTCGTGTAATACCAGGTTTCGATATTTAATGCATCCCATTCCCGGGGCTTGAAATCCTTGATGGGATGATATTTCTTTGAAGCGAAGCCGAAGAGCCAGTATCCGGACGGACAGGTTGGAATATGCGCCTGATACACACGGCTGATCGGGAAGGAGCGGAATGCCTTTCGGTGCATACTGCGGCAGGCCAACTCGTCCTCATCGTAGAATGGGCTTCCATGCTGGTAGACCATGATCCCATCTTCCTTTAAGGCGCTGTAACAGCTACCGTAAAATTCCTTCGTGAACAGTCCCTCAGTATGGCCGAAGGGGTCTGTGGAATCGTTGATGATGAGGTCATATTTTGCCTTCTTGTTTCTTAAAAATCTCAGACCGTCATCATAGTGGACCTCGACACGCGGATCATCTAAGGCACAGGCTACCTCCGGGAAAAATTTTCTTGAAACCTCCACAAACATCTCATCCGTCTCCACGACATCGATATGTTCCACGCAGTCATACTGCAAAAGCTCTTTCGCGACACCGCCGTCGCCGCCGCCGATGATCAGTACGTCCTTCACACACGGATGGACCGCCATCGGCACATGGGTCACCATCTCGTCATAAATAAACTCGTCCTTCTCGGAGAATACGATCTCCCCGTCCAGAGAGATAAATTTTCCAAATTCCTCGGAATCGAACACATCGATCCGCTGATATTCACTCTCCCCGGAAAACAGCTGCTTTTCGATCTTGATGGACAGCTTTACGTTTCCGGTGTGCAGTTCTGAAAACCAGAATTCCATATCTCGTGACTCCTTGTATCGTATTGGCCAAAGCCTGTTTGCAGGCAGACAGCCTGTTTGCCTGCAGCCAGGTCCGGCACCTTAAAAATTCATGCTATATGTTTGCCAGCACCATCAGATGATCCACCGCCGGATCTTCTGTTCCCTGCATGGAGCATCCCTTTTTCTTCGCATACAGGATATACTGGACCACGTCGTCCGTGATCATCTCCCCCGGCGCCAGGATCGGGATTCCCGGCGGATAACACATAACGAACTCCGCACAGACTCTTCCTGAAGACGCTTCCACCGGAACGGAGACCTTCTCGGAGTAGAACGCTTTCTGCGGGGACATAACAACCTTTGGAGAAATGTACTCGCCAGAGAGCAGTCCGGAGCTGTCTTTTTTGTAGAGACGCTCGATATCATCCAGAGCACCAACAAGGCGCTCGATGTCCTGGATACGATCTCCGATGGAGATGTAAGCCAGAATGTTGCTGATGTCACCGAATTCGATCTGGATATCATACTCGTCGCGCAGAAGATCATAGACCTCGATTCCCGCAAGTCCGATGTCTCTTGTATAGACGGAGAGCTTCGTCACATCGTAATCGAAAATGCTGTCGCCGTTCACAAGTTCTTTTCCGTAGGCATAATAACCGCCGATGGAGTTGATCTCCCGTCTCGCATACTCTGCCATCTCAACGACCTTCGCGAAGGATTCCTCACCGCGGAGAGCCAGATTTCGTCTTGAGATATCAAGGCTGGAAAGAAGCAGGTAGGAGGCACTTGTAGTCTGGGTCAGGTTGATGATCTGGCGCACATAATCGGTGTTCACTCCCTTATTTAAAAGAAGAAGCGAACTCTGGGTCAGGCTTCCGCCGGACTTGTGCATGGATACCGCCGCCATATCAGCTCCCGCTGCCATTGCGGAGATCGGAAGATTCTTTCCGAAATACAGGTGGGTTCCATGAGCCTCGTCCGCGAGAACCTTCATGCCCCTCGCATGGGCAAGCTGTACGATCGTTTTTATATCAGAGCAGATGCCGTAATAGGTCGGGTTGTTGACGAACACCGCAACCGCGTCCGGATTGTCCTCGATGGCCTGTTTTACTTTTTCGACCTGCATTCCCAGCGAAATACCGAGTCTCTGGTTCATCTCCGGATTTACGTAGATTGGGATTCCGCCGCAGAGCACCAGAGCGTTGATGACGCTCTTATGTACGTTTCGCGGCAGGATGATTTTATCTCCGGCTTTTACCACCGAGAGGATCATGCTCTGGACCGCAGATGTCGTTCCGCCTACCATCAGATAGGCGCTGGCCGCTCCGAATGCCTCCGCCGCAAGCTCTTCCGCCTCACGGATCACGGAGACCGGATGACAGAGGTTGTCAAGCGGCTTCATGGAGTTTACGTCCAAAGATACACATTTTTCGCCTAAAAGCTGTACCAGTTCTGGATTTCCACGTCCTCTCTTATGTCCCGGTACGTCAAACGGGACAACTCTCTTCTTTTTAAATGCCTCGAGCGCTTCATAGATCGGGGCTTTCTTTTGTCTCTCTCTGTCCATGGTTTTGTTCCTCACGCATTTTATTGATTGCGCATCATCTGAATAATAAAAAAAGCAGATGACGCCAAAACCATCATCTGCTCAAAACGATTCTATTTCATTGGGTCTGGGGCGCGTCACTCCGCTCCCGTCTGCCTCTGAGCTTTATCGTTTTTTCTTCCAAGTCTGCAATCGCAAATATATTGTCCCTGCACTTATTGACCGATTCACAAGATGATGTGTTTTTCAAACACTGATTATAAAGTAATCAACTTATAAATTTGAGCTTTTAACTCAATCAATAATGTGGGCTTAACCCCACGCGGCGCTTGACCCGCCTGTCCGATGGGCTTAACTTCCGTAGTCTGTTCTGCGGGAGTGGTCATTACATACATTTGCATGAAAACGATAAATGTCTCTTCACACTATTTCTATCATACATGAAAAAACATAGAACTGTCAAGTAAAAATTTCTTTACGTCAATCAACTCCAATATATATTTTTCAAGTCTATTCTAAATATACAGGAAGTGGATTTTGCGACCGTACAGTATTATTACTCAAGCGGTGTGCTCGCTTCTTTTTTATTTTACGATAACACTTCCATGAAACAACTTTTTTAAAGATATCTCCCCGTCACACTTTCCTTCACACTTTTGATCTCCTCCGGCGTCCCACATGCAACAATCTGGCCGCCCTGTTCTCCGCCGCCAGGGCCCATGTCGATGATGTAGTCGGCATTTTTAATCACATCCAGGTCGTGTTCGATGACAAGGACGGTGGCTCCGTTTTCAATCAGCGTCTGGAATACACCGAGGAGAACCTGGACATCCGCCGGGTGAAGACCGATCGTCGGCTCATCGAAGACGAAGACCGTGTCCTCCTGGGCTTTTCCCATCTCGCTTGCAAGTTTCAGTCGCTGGGCCTCGCCGCCGGAGAGGCTCGGGGTCTCCTCGCCCAGAGTCAAGTAGCCAAGTCCTAAATCCTTTAATACCTGCAGTCTCTGGGAGACAATCTTCATATCCCTGCAATTCTCCAGCGCCGTATTGATATCCATATCCATAAATTCCGGCAGGGAATGGGAAACTCCCCTTTTATCCATGTGCTTCACGAGATTCGCCTCCTTCGCGTACCTCGATCCGCGGCAGTCCGGGCACGGGATCTCCACGTCTGGCAGGAACTGGACATCCAGGCTGATCACGCCTGTTCCGTCACATCCAGGGCAGCGGAGTTTTCCCGTATTGTAGGAGAAATCCCCGGTCTTATACCCAAGACGGTTCGCGTCCGGTGTTCTCGCAAAGATCTTTCGCAGCTCATCATGGACATTCGCATAGGTCGCCACCGTGGAGCGGACATTCGTGCCGATGGGTGCCGCGTCGATGAGCTTCACTTGACGGATCCCCTCCGCCTGGATCTCATGGACGTGTTCCGGACGTTTTTCGCCGTGAATCATGGCGGATAACGCCGGGATCAGACTCTCTAAGACGAAAGTCGTCTTTCCGGAACCGGAAACTCCTGTGACCACGGTCATCCGACCTTTCGGGATATCCGCAGACAAAGGTTTTACCGTGTGGATATTTCCGGTGGAGATATGGATTTTTCCATACTCAAACATATTCTCCCGATTCGCCCGGACTCTCATGCAGGTATCCGCTTTTCCGGATAGGAACGGTCCCAATACCGACTTTCCCGATTCTTCGATCTCCCCGATGGTCCCCTCCGCAATGACGGTTCCACCACCAGCCCCGGCTTCCGGTCCCATCTCGATCATCCAGTCAGACTCCTTTAAGATCTGGACGTCATGATCCACGAGAACTACGGAGTTTCCGTCTGCAATCAGGTCATGCATGACACCGGTGAGTCCCTCGATATTCGACGGGTGAAGACCGATAGACGGCTCGTCCAGCACATAGAGGACACCCGTCGTGCGGTTCCTCACGGCTCTCGCGAGCTGCATTCTCTGGCGTTCCCCAGTGGAGAGTGTAGATGCGGCGCGGTCCAGGGAGAGATATCCCAACCCAAGGTCTAATAACCGCTTTGCCACCTCTAGAAACGACGCGCAGATATTCTCCGCCATCGGGCGCATCTCCTTCGTAAGAGACCACGGCACACTGCGGACCCACTCCGTGAGGTCATTTAATGGCATTCGGCACATCTCATCCAGGGAGATTCCCCGGAGCCTCGGCGCTCTCGCCGCCTCCGAGAGTCTGGAACCGCCGCAATCCGGGCAGATGTCCTGTTTTAAGAACTTTTCCACTCGCTTCATGCCCTTTTCGTCTTTTACCTTCGCCAGGGCATTCTCCACCGTGTAGACCGCATTATAATAAGTAAAATCAAGCTCGCCCGCCTGATTACTGTTCTTTGCATGGTAAAAGATGTGCTTTTTCTCCGCCGGTCCGTTGTATACAATGTTCTTTTCCTGCTCCGTGAGATCCTTAAATGGCACGTCCGTCCGCACCCCCATCTCCCGGCAGACGTCCGTCATCAGGGACCACATGAGGGAATTCCACGGAGCTACCGCTCCCTCATCGATGGTAAGGGATTCATCCGGCACCAGGGCCGCACGGTCAACAGTGCGTACGATTCCTGTTCCGTCGCATGTCCTGCAGGCGCCTTGGCTGTTGAAGGCCAGTTCCTCCGCCGACGGGGCGTAGAATTTTTCCCCGCACTTCGGACAGGAGAGTTCCTTTCCCACCGCCACAAGAAGGGTTGGTTCGATATAATGTCCGTTCGGACATCGGTGGCTCGCCAGTCTCGACACCATGAGACGCAGGCTGTTTAAAAGCTCCGTTCCTGTTCCGAAGGTACTGCGGATCCCCGGGATTCCAGGCCTCTGGTGAAGTGCCAGCGCCGCTGGGACATAGAGTGCCTCATCCACCTGTGCCTTCGCCGCCTGGGTCATACGGCGTCTCGTGTAGGTGGAGAGAGCCTCTAAGTAGCGCCTGGAACCTTCCGCGTAGAGGACACCCAGAGCCAGGGATGATTTTCCCGAACCAGAGACTCCGCCGATGGCGACGATCTTGTTTAAAGGAACGTCCACATCAATATTTTTCAAGTTATGGACCCGTGCGCCGCGGATCTTGATTTTTTCGATCATAGTTTCTCCCTACTGCCCATTCTTCGAATACATCACCTTCGCGCTGATCCCCTTGATCTTTCCAAGCTTCCCTGAAAGCGCACTGATCCGGTCAGACGGGGCGTCAACGATGACGCTGATGATGTTCACTTGTTTCTTCTCGTACGGAAGTCCCATTCTTCCGATAATATACGGGCTGTAATCGTGAAGGATTCTGTTGATCTCCTCCACAGCCTCTTTATCTTCCACAATAATTCCCACTACCGCGATTCTTGTTTCCTGTTCCATACTGCTCTCCTTCTGTCCTGTCCGAAATCATTTCTTTCATCTTAATGCGCTGGGAATCCTTATGTCAAGTGTGCACAAAAAAATAGTCCCGGCATACAGACTCTCTGCGTCCACACTGCCGGAACTATTCTTCATATTTTCTGCCGCTGTTTTACAACACACCCGCCTTTATTACTTTCTCACAAGCAGAGACTTACCAGTCATCTCCTTCGGCTGTTCCATTCCCATAAGTTCGATCAGGGTCGGAGCAATATCTGCAAGGCAGCCGCCCTCTCTGAGGCCGTAGCCCTCGCCCGCGTTTACAAGAATGAACGGAACCGGGTTTGTTGTGTGAGCGGTCCACGGCTCTCCTGTCTTGTAGTCGATCAGCTGCTCTGCGTTTCCGTGGTCAGCACAGATGAACATCACGCCATCAACCTCTTTGATTGCCTCAACTGCTTTTCCAACGCACTCGTCGACAGCCTCGATGGCCTTGATTGCTGCGTTCTCAACGCCTGTGTGGCCTACCATATCCGGATTTGCGAAGTTTACGATGATAACATCATATTTTCCGGAGCGGATCGCGTCTGTCAGCTTCTCACAAACGGCCGGTGCGCTCATCTCCGGCTGAAGGTCATATGTTGCGACCTTCGGGGACTTCACAAGGATACGGTCCTCACCCGGATTCGGCTCCTCAACGCCGCCGTTGAAGAAGAAGGTAACGTGGGCATATTTCTCTGTCTCAGCAATTCTCGCCTGAGTCTTCCCGTGGGCAGCAAGGAACTCACCGAGAGTATTCTTGATCGTCTCTTTCTTGAATGCGACAAGTTTGTTCGGGATCGTCTCATCGTAATCAACAAAGCATACATAGGTGGTCTTGATCCTCTTCGCTCTCGCAAATCCTGTAAACTCGTCATCACAGAATGCGCGGGTCATCTCTCTTGCGCGGTCCGGACGGAAGTTGAAGAAGATCACGGAATCATTGTCCTTAATGGTTCCGATCGCATTTCCATCTTCTCCTGTCACGACAGCCGGAACAACGAACTCATCTGTCTTTCCGTCATCGTAAGACGCCTGGATCAGTTCCGTCGCGGATGTTCCCTTATTGCCCTCGCCTGCTGTCAGTGCCTTATACGCAAGCTCCACACGGTCCCAGCGGTTGTCACGGTCCATCGCATAGTAACGTCCCATAACAGATGCCACCTTGCCGACACCGAGCTCTTTCATCTTCTCCTCTAACGCTGCGACAAAATCCTTTCCGGATGCCGGCGGAGTGTCACGTCCGTCTAAGAAGCAGTGAACGAATACTTTGTCGAGACCGTTTCTCTTTGCGAACTCTAAAAGTCCGTAAACATGTGTGATATGGCTGTGTACGCCGCCGTCGGATAAGAGTCCGAACAGGTGCAGCGCGGAGTTATTCTTCTTACAGTTCTCAACAGCTGCAAGGAACTCTTCGTTCTTGAAGAAATCGCCGTCCTGGATAGACTTTGTGATTCTTGTCAGTTCCTGGTAAACAATGCGGCCTGCGCCCATGTTCAGGTGTCCGACCTCAGAGTTTCCCATCTGTCCCTCCGGAAGTCCGACAGCAAGTCCGCTGGCCTGACCCTCCACAAACGGGCACTCCTTCATTAAGCGGTCCATCACCGGCTTCTTCGCCTCGTATACCGCATTTCCTTCATGTGTTTTATTCAGTCCGTAACCATCGAGGATCATTAACACTACTGGCTTTTTGCTCATGATTTTTTCTCCTTTATTGCGTGACTGCAGGATTATTTCACTTCTGAATCATTGCCTGCGTTCTTTTAATAAATGCAATCATATTTCTGCACCCTGAAGCGGAATTTTCCCGCCCATGACTTTTATATTTATACTATCATCGCAGAAACATCTATATTTTATACCAATCACATCATTCCTGCAACCATTTCAAAGAAGAAATCGTTATAAATTTATCATTCATTATCGCTCTTTTTCACAATATTGACATCGCTCAGAAAGATGGTATTCCTTTATCATATACTGAAGCTTTCTTTTCGAGATTCCCAGATACTGGGCAGTCTGTTCCCTGTGTCCTCTGCAGACCTCCAGAGCATGCACAACTTCATCCTTTGTCACCGACTGATTTGTATAGCTGCGGCGTACCGAGATCTGAGTAGGCGTATCCGGAAGTGCCTCTCTCTCCAGTGTCCCAGCATGGCTCTCCAATATTTCCGGCGGAATACAATTGATTTCCTTGACCGCCTTTGGTGTCATGACGACGATCCTTTCCGCGAAATTGCGGATTTCCCTGACATTTCCAGGCCAGTCATAATTCTTCAGCGTTTCCAGCACCTGCTCTGAAAGGTTTTTCTGCAAATTATACTTGATGCAGAAATGATGAAGGAAATGCAGACAAAGCGGAACGATGTCCTCTTGCCTCTCCCTCACTGGCGGGATCGTCAGCGGAATCACCTGAAGACGGTAATATAAGTCTTCCCGGAATGTCCCATCGTGAACCATTTCTGTCAGGTTCCTGTTTGTCGCTGCAATCAAGCGGAAATCAACTTTTTTTGTTTTTGTGGAACCGACCCTCTGAATCGATTTTTCTTCCAGAGTTCTGAGAATTTTTCCCTGAATACTGAGCGGCAGGGAGTTGATCTCATCCAGAAATAACGTACCTCCATCGGCCGCTTCCACCAGCCCCATTTTGCCTTCCTTGTTTGCGCCGGTAAAAGATCCTTTTTCATATCCAAACAATTCCGATTCGATCAGATTTTCCGAAAATGCCGCACAGTTTACTGTGATCATCGGCTTTTCTCTCCGATCACTTCTCTGATGGATGTAATTTGCGAGAATCTCTTTTCCGCTTCCTGACTCTCCGTAGAGGAGCACGGTGGAATCCAGGGATGCCACATTATCTGCCACTTCAAGGAGCGCGCGGAATGAACTGCTCTTAGCTACAATATCAGCGCCTTCCACCAGCTCTTTTCCGCTTCCGAAGCTGACGATCTGATTCTGGCGCAGGAGTGCCTGGTATAAGTTTTCAAAGCTCTCCACATCCTGGAGTGCCATGATCACATATTTTATTTTTCCATTTTCATCAAAAATCGGCGTTCCTGTTACGACTCGGAGCCTTCTTTTACTATCCACATGATCCTTATTTTTATAGTACTGCAACCGGCTGACCCTGTGGTTCTTCTTCTTTACAAGGTCAAACACACAGACATCGAGAATATTCAGGAAGTCATGCACATTCATTTTCAAGAATTCCAGCATAGGAATATTCCGCCAATTTACAAGTTCCGTATTTACAAACAAATAATTGCCTTCAGCATCAAATAATGCGATGCCAATATCAAGATTATTCAAGATTTCTAAGTATGGAAAGCTGTGCGGCGTCATATCTTCTCTCATAAGTATCTCCTCCACCAAAGAGTATACCATATTGCGACTTTAGGCACAAGCTATGCACGAGTTGCATTTTTTCTCATCTTTCTTTTATACTGCCGAAAATTGCAAAAAAGGAAGGCATCCCGTTTCCAGTAATGCCTTCCTTCTGTTTCATTGAACGATACACGTTCAGGTTCAGAACAGTTCCGCAAACGCCTGTACTCTTGTCAGGAGCTGCTCATAGTTTGTGTTCAGCGGATCGATCTCGATCGCCAGACACGGATATCCGGCTTTTCTCAGGTCACGTTCAAAGTACGGCTGATCATACTCTTCCGGATCACAGAATTTCATCATGCAGCTGATCACACCATCTGCTTTCTTTTCCCGGCACATATCAATCAGCATCTGCCCTCTCGGCTTTCCTTCCTCATGGATCAGGCTGCATCCATACCGTCCCATCCACTGCTTTGCAAGGCGCTTTAATCCGCCTCCTCCATCGGATGGGGTGTCGGTACGATACTGCTGGCTTTCCTGTACCAGATCATCTGCCACAACTGCAATGTTATTCTTTTCCAGGATATCGAGGATTTCGTCAGGCTCACAGGAAATTCCCGTGAGGACTACTTTTCTTCCAGTAAACTCATGGACCGGAAGCTTCTTCAATTCTTCATTGATCTCTTTTATGATCTGGGTGTGCTCGCCCTTTTCATAGAACCAGGCACTCTTCATGACCGCATGGCGCACCTTCGGCGTAATAATATCCAGATGATCTGCCGCAAGATCAGCAAATTCCCGCATTGCCGCGTTATGTGCATTGTAGACCTGTATGGTTTCCTGAAGACAGCGCTCCTTCATCATCTCTCCCGTAACGGTCGCCAGAATCACAAGGACCTGCTCATACTCACTGATCAGATATTCCAGGGCTGCCGGTGACTTTCTGTTCTGCGGATACACGATCGGCGCCATCGGAATTTTCTTTACTCCGAACCTCCAGTTCTGCGTCATGCAGCGGAGCGTATCGCAGAGCGCCGGGATGATCACCGCAGACATTCCGTCATATGTACCGTTTAATCCATACTCCATGTTTGCCTGCATGACCGGACATGCAAACGGAGGCAGATAACTCTTTGCAAGCTGGATATCTGCACGTCCTCCAAAAAGTCCCATGGGGATCATTCCAGACGCATGTACCAGCTCCTCCGGTGTGTATGGCTCAAAACATCCAACAATCTTTTTTCCTTCCTTCAGATACCGGTCCATCTGAGCCCGAGGATTCCGGCATGCTTCCTGTAAAAGTTCAATATTTTTTTTCAGATCAGCCATCTGCTTCCACCCCTTTCTTCTGGCTCATAACTTCAACCAGTCCCTGGATTCGTGTCTCAAACTGAGCTTCACTGAAGTTTCTGTAGTCCGCCTGGTCTCCGTCAAAAGAAGTAAACGGAACTCCCGCTAATTTTGAAAGCTGTCTCTGAACCTCCATCATCTGGCAGTCCATAACCTTACAGCTCCTGTTTACATGATAGATCGTTCCCTCGCAGCCGAAACGTTTCAGCGCTTCCAAACGTCTGTCGAGCATCGTTGTCGCGTTGTCACCGTTTGTGGAGGCAAAGCAGTAAGCTCTCGCCATTCCGTCAAGATCCTCATACTCGATGGCCCACGCCTTACCGTAACTGGAGGCAACCATGTTAATTCCATGTTTTTTCAGTGTCCTGAGGTTATGACTCAGGTATGGCCAACAGGCAATTCCGTCCCAGGATACGCGGAATTTTTCTTCCACCGGGAATGTGGAAGTTCCATTTTTAATGTGTTCCTCGATCTCATCATTCAGCTGCTGCAGGATCGCTGTCGTCGATTCTTTTCCGCGGTTGCAGACCATACAGGCCATATAGTTGAACAGTTCGAATCCGCTTAAGGGGGAGGGCTTCCGATCCAGCAGGTTGTTGGCACGTTCCCACAGATAACTGTTCTTCTGACTGATCTTCATGATCTTCTGGAAACGCTCCTCATCCCATTTCTTCCCGGTAAATTTGCAAAGGTCCTCGATCAGCTGATCGATCTGGGCGCGCACATAGCGCACTCTCGTCTCTGTCACATAATCGTATGGATTATAACAGGTATCGATAAAAAAGATCGGGATGTTCATCTGCTTGGACAGATTCTCGTACCATTTTGTCAACTGGTTACAGATATTGTTTGTCAGAAGCAGAAAATCCGGTTTTACCATTTTTCCGCCGTCCGGAAGCTCGATTTCACTCTCGCCGTTCAAAACAGCCGCATAGGCGAGATTAACTTTTGCGTATGCGCACAGATCATTGGAATACCCCAGTTCACCCTCGCACTCCTGCAGGAACGGGTCTGCCTGATGTCTGGCCGCAATTCCCGCCGCATGGTTTTCCGGATAGAGAACATTTAATCCCAGTGTCTCTGCGATCTCCTGGGGGAAGATTGACGCGGACCAGCCCACCGGCTCGCCTTTTTCCTTGGCGAGTCTGGCGTTTTCAAACATGGCTGCCGTCTGTTCTCCCATCATGATCATGCTTTTTGCCTTTGGTCTCTTTGGTTTCGGGGCAGGAGCCGCAGCTGCTGCCTCGTTTACAGTCGTCTCACTCATAGTTTTTCTCCTTTTCGAATCTGCGTGTTATCTGATATCTTTTCCTTCATACATTTTCTGGATCTTATCATCAGAATATCCAAGCTCTTCCAGGATCTCCTTCGTGTCGCTTCCCACATTCCTTGACTCCCTGCATGGGATCTTCGCCGGATCGATGGATGCAAAATGTACCGGACCGTTCGTAAATACCGTCTTTGTTCCATCCTGATATTCATGGAAATAAGTGTAATGGTTTGCCTGTACCTGCTCATCATACGGAATATCCTTAAAGTGATAGCAGATCTCATGCGGCAGATCATGGTCGTTTAAGATCTTGTGCCAGTATTCCACGGTCTGTTCCTTGAACACTTCATCGAGGATCTTGGTGAGGTCTGCTTTATTTGCATAATAGGCGTTCTGAGTTGAAAATCTCGGATCTTCTGCGAGTTCCGGATGACCGATGCAGCCGCAGAACTCCGGGAACCGTCTGTAATCCACGATCGCCAGATAGATCCACTCGCCGTCTTTACCCTGATATGTATTGCTGCATGCATGCGCACAGTTGTACCTGTCTCTCGGGTACTTTCTTCCGTTGAAACCATTTAAAATACCGCAGGTGAAAATATAGGTTCCCATCTGAAGAAGCGACACATCGACCTTGTCGCCAACTCCGGTCTTTGTTCTCTTAAATAATGCTGCCGCGATTCCTCCGGCAAGAGAGATCGCAACACTGTGATCTCCCACCCCGGCAACCGTCATGATCGGCGGTCCTCCTGCCGGTGCAAAGTCTCTTAAAAATCCTGTTCTTGCACAGAACGCGGTATAATCGTATCCTGGGCGGTTCTTCTCAGCACCTTCACTGCCATATCCGAGAACAGACGCGTGTACCAGTTTCGGAAACTGATCCTTCAGCTGATCATAGGTCAGCCCCATCTGTTCCAGCGCCTGAATCCTGTAGTTGGTCAGGAATACATCGGCTGTCGCAAGAAGCTTCATCATTGCCTCTTTTCCTTCCGGCGTACGCATATTGAACGCGACAAAGCGCTTATTGATGTTCTGCATATCAAAGTTGGGATTCGCATGTTCTGTATACGGGGAAAGCGAGGTTCCATACTGCTTTCTCCACGGATCTCCATTCATGGATTCTACTTTAATTACATCGGCCCCCCACTCTGCCAGGAGTCTCGCTGTCATCGGGCCGGCCAACATTGTCGATAACTCTACTACTTTAATTCCCTCTAACGGTTTCATATCTGCTATTCCTCCAGTCTCTATTTTTATTTCAGGGGCTTAACAGCCTTTAAATTCTGCCTTTCTCTTTTCCAGGAATGCCTGGGTCCCTTCTTTTCTGTCCTCGGTTCCAAAGGCAACTGTCTGGGCGATGCGCTCGAAAAGAAGACCCGTATTAATATCGGTATCCATTCCCACGTTGATCGCCATCTTTGCAAGTCTCGTCGCCACAGGTCCTTTCTTCATGATCTGTTCCGCCATGGCTTTCGCGGCTTCCATCAGTTCTTCTCTCGTGTCCCCTGTCACCTGGTTCACAAGTCCGATCAGCTTCGCCTCCTCGGCAGTGATGATCCTGCCCGTGTAGATCAGTTCTTTTGCTCTTCCGACTCCCACGAGTCTCGCAAGTCTCTGTGTGCCTCCGGCTCCCGGAATAATACTCAGACTCGTCTCCGGCTGTCCGAATTTTGATCTTCCAGTCGCGATCCGGATATCGCATGCCATCGCCAGCTCACATCCACCGCCAAGCGCATATCCGTTGATCGCACATATTACCGGTTTATAAAGGTCTTCCAATGCTTTTAATGCAATCGTTGAAGTTCCCATCAGCATCTTCAAAGTCGGTCTGTCATGAATCTCCTGGATATCCGCGCCGCTTGCAAGAGCCTTGTCCCCGGCTCCGCTGATAATGATGACCTGAACACTGTCATCATTCCCGGCAGCCTCAACAGCAGTCTGAATATCTTTCCACATTTCCGGGGAAAGAGCATTTCTCACTTCCGGTCTGTTTAATGTCAGATAAAGGATCCCATCTTTTACTTCATATAAGATATTTTTAAATTCCATCGTTCCGCTTCTCCCTTCTTAACTCTGTACTCGATCATCATATGCACAATTTTAACAACCAGCATTTGTAATACTTCTTAAGCAACAATTATGCCATTGATAAAATCTAATCTTTTTTTATGATTTGGTGCAATTTGCGTGCACTTTTTGTTTTTATCTTATCTATTTGCACTTTTTGCACTTATTTGCACTTTTATTTTTGTCTTTTCATGCCTTTTTCAATGTTTTTACATCTTGGCACGCTTATTGCTATTTAATCAGAGCAGATTGCACACACACACTTGAGCACTTCTTCCAACCGGTCGATTTTGCTCGTTACGCAAGGAGGATTCTATATGGAAACTGTTTATATTGTAGGTGCTGTCCGCACCGCAATCGGAAAATACGGCGGTTCCCTGAAAACCGTTCCGGCACACACGCTGGCAGCTGAAGTTATGAAAGAAGCTGTAAAGCGGGCCGGGATCCAGCCGGATGTCATTGATGAAGTCATCCTCGGCGAAGTCCGTCAGAGCACAGAGGCATCAAACATTGCACGATCTGCGCTTCTCGAAGCCGGTTTCCCGGAGACGATTCCAGGCTTCACCGTCAACAGGCTCTGTGCCTCTTCCATGCAGGCAGTGAATTCCGGATGCCAGGAGATCTGGCTCGGCGAAGCCGACTGCATCGTTGCAGGCGGAACTGAGAATATGAGCCGTGCTCCGATCTATCTTCGCGGCACCCGCTGGGGCGGCAACAAGAACACACTGGTTGATTCCAACATTGAAGCCGGAACGACGGCCCAGCCATATTCCGTATATGGAAGCGGGCTCAGCATGTCAAAGACAGCTGAAAATGTCGCTGAACGTTTTCACATTTCAAAGGAAGAACAGGATGCCTTCGCAGTAGAAAGCCAGCACCGGGCTGCCGAGGCGATCGCTGCCGGATATTTTAAAGAAGAGATCCTTCCGATCGAAGTAAAGGAAAAGAAATCCAGTTTTATCTTCGATACCGATGAATTTGTAAAGCCGACAACTACCATGGAAGTCCTTGCAAAGCTGAAACCGATCGTAAAACCTGACGGAACCGTAACTGCCGGAAATGCATGCGGTCTCAATGACGGTGCCGCCTGTCTCGTTCTTATGAGTGAGAAAAAGGTTAAAGAAACCGGCGTGAAGCCGCTCGCAAAGATCGTCGATGTCACAGCAGCTGCTCTTGATCCTGAGATCATGGGATACGGACCTGTCGTTTCAACAAAGAAGATCCTTGGACGGAATAACTGGAGTATTGCAGATCTCGACCTTGTTGAATTAAACGAGGCATTCGCAGCTCAGGCTGTTGCATGTATCCGTGATCTGGAACTCGATCCATTAAAAGTAAATATCAACGGCGGTGCTATTGCACTTGGACATCCGCTGGGATGCACCGGTGCCCGCCTGATCGTCACTCTGATCCATAACTTAAAGAGGACCGGAGGAAGAAAAGGACTTGCCACTCTCTGTATCGGAGGCGGACAGTCCATGGCAACTCTCATCGAGTTGTGCTGATCATGCCGATCTTTTTCAATACAGAATGGATGCCTGTTTTGAAAATATCAGAAAGGAAAAGAGAACATTATGAATGCACAGGATTTAAAAACAATCGCTGTCATCGGGGCCGGAGCTATGGGACAGCAGATCGCAATGAATACAGCGATCAACGGCAGGAAGCTTGGATACAACGTGATCCTCTGTGACAGTTTTGAAAAGGCTGTTGAGAAAGCTTCTGCCTGGGCCGATACCTATCTGAAGGGCCGCGTTGAAAAAGGGCGTCTCACCGCCGAGGAAGCCGATTTTGTAAAACAGCATCTTACTATCACAAGCGATGTTGACGGTGCCGCAGCGAAAGCAGATTTTATCATCGAGGCGATCATCGAGGATCTGAAAGTTAAACGTGAACTCTTCCAGAGAATCAGCCGGATCTGCAAGCCGGATGCGATTCTCTCCACAAACAGTTCAAACATCGTAAGTTCCAAACTTGCTGATGTGACAGAAAATCCTTCCAGGCTTCTGAATGTTCATTATTTCAATCCGGCACTCGTCATGAAGCTTGTGGAACTTGTAAAGGGACCGCACACTTCCGATGAAACGATCGAAATTGCGAAGGCATTCGCAGTGAACACTGGAAAAAACCCGATCGTCATTCAGAAAGAGATTCCTGGATTCGTCGCAAACAGGATCAATGCAGCTGTCACTCACGAGGCTCTCTCCCTTCTCGAAAAGGGAATCGCAACGGTTGAAGATATTGATACTGCCTGTGAGAAAGGTCTTAACTATCCGATGGGACCGTTTAAATTAATGGATCTGACCGGTATTGATGTTTACTACTATGTTCGATGTGACCGTTACGCAGAGTCTCACGATCCGTTTGATGCGCCTCATCCTCTCGCTGTTGAAAAGTTCAAAAAAGGGGAATTTGGTAGAAAAACTGGAAAAGGATGGTATGATTATACAGATACGAAAAAATAAGAATCGAGGAAATGCTTATGAAATTTGTATTGACACAACCACTTGACGAAGCCGCAATGAACGTCCTAAAGGAAGCTGGTGCCGACGTTTATATTGCCAATTCTCCGGATCTTCCTTCCTATATTGATAAGATCCAGGAAGCCGATGCCCTGGTCATCCGTGTCGGACAGTGTACCGCAGAAGTGATTGATGCCTGCCCGAATTTAAAGGTGATCGGAATCACCGGTGTCGGATATGACCGCGTTGACGTTGCACATGCCTCAGGCAAAAAGCTCCCGGTGGTCTTCACTCCAGGTGCAAACAGTCTCTCCGTTGCCGAACACACCGTTGCGCTGATGTTTGCAACAGCAAAAAATCTTTCTGAATCCGATGAGGAATTGCGAAAAGGAAACTGGAAAATCCGCGATGCCGGAAAAGCTATTGAACTTTCCGGCAAGAAAGTTGGAATCATCGGTGTCGGTGCGATCGGTGCCAAGGTTGCAGCGATCTGTAAAGGAATCGGCATGGAGACCGCAGGGTTCAGCCATTCAAAGAACCGCGCAAAAGTGGAAGCTGCCGGATGTGAATACTATGAAAGTATGGATGATCTCTTAAGAGACTGCGATTTTATCACGATCCACAATCCACTGACGCCGGAGACGACCAATATGATCTCTTCAAGAGAACTTCATCTTATGAAAAAGAGCGCGATCCTCATCAACACGAGCCGCGGTCCGATCGTAAATGAGAAGGACCTGGCAGATGCGCTGAACAACGATGTGATCGCAGCAGCCGGAATCGACGTATTCAGCGAGGAACCTGCTGTTCTCGATAATCCGGTCTTCCATTGTAAGAATACGATCGTAACGCCGCATCTTGCAGCTCTCACAAAAGAGGCGAAGGCAAGAATGCATGTCAACAGTGTCAAAGGATGTCTGGCAATCCTAAACGGAACTGAATGGCCGGATGTTGTCGACAAGAGCGTTTACAAGAAATAAATCATCACATTACGATAGAAAGCGAGGATCTGTGTATGAATAAAAATTACGATTTAGCTGTTGGTGCAAAACGTCTTGAAAAAGTAACCCCTTCCCTGATCCGTACGATCCTTGACCGTGCTTCCGTTCTCCGTTCCGAGGGAAAGCCGGTAATTCCGTTCAGTGCGGGTGAGCCGGACTTCAACACTCCGTCCGATATCAAGGAAGCAGCGATCCGCGCGATCACAAACAATCAGAGTAAATATACTTCCAACCGCGGATATCCGGCTTTAAGAAAAGTTCTTCACGACTATATCAAACGTGAGACAACCGTCGATTATGATCCGGAGACAGAGATTCTTGTCACAAGCAGTGCCGCTGAGGCTCTCAACAATGCAATCATGACTTTCGTCGATGAAGGCGATGATGTTATTGTTTTCACTCCGTCCTTCGTCTCCTATAAATGTCTCGTCAATATGTGCGGCGGCAACTTTGTTGACATTCCGTTGGACGGTGCAAAAGGATATCAGCTGGACATTGAGGCTGTAAAGAAAGCGATCACGGATAAGACAAAAATGGTGATCATCAACAACCCGTGCAACCCGACCGGTGCTGTTTTCGATTATGATTCACTGAAAGAGCTCTGTGAGCTTGCTGTTGAGCACAACTTCCTGATCCTCTCCGATGAGATCTACAGCCGCTTGGTATACGACGGAGCAACCTTCTACTCCATTGCTTCCTTCCCAGGAATGAAGGACCACAGCATTATCATCAGTGGATTCTCGAAAACCTTTGCAATGACTGGCTGGCGTATCGGATATCTTTCTACAGCAAAGAAATTTGCGGACAAGATCCTTCGTACCCATCAGTATTCCACAACCTGCTCTCCGACTTTCATCCAGGTAGCCCTCTCCGAGGCAATGGACACCAAACGTACCAGAAAAGAAGTTGTTGAGATGCACGATGCATTTGCAAAACGCAGACAGATGTTCATGGATGGTCTTGATGAGATTCCGGGACTTTCCTACAGCAAACCGTACGGCGCATTCTACATCATGGTAGACGTATCCGGTCTCGGTATGACGAGTTCCGAGTTCTCCCAGAAATTACTGGAAGAAAAATATGTTGCAACTGTTCCGGCTATCGGCCTTGGCGAAACCACCGGTAAATATGTTCGTATCTCCTACGCAACATCCGATGAAAATATTGAAGAAGGCCTTCGCCGGATAAAGGAGATGGTTTCTGAGCTTAAGAAATAATGTTGCCCACAGGATCTTTTCTTTGCCGGATCCTGCAAGACCATGACCATCCATGGTAAAACAGCCATGGATGGTTCCCCTGTTTCACACATTTACATATGGAGGGATATACATGGAGAAAAAGACTGAGAACATTCGTATTTCATTGACTGATTCTATTATTTTGATGCTCGTCATCATAGCAGAGATCGTCTTCTGCGTAAGAGGCGGCCTGAATCTGGCTGTTCCGCTTCTTCTGACCTGGCTCATTATTTTCCTGTACTGTAAGATCCGCAAACTTCCATGGGATGTCATTGAAGGATACGCTTTACAGGGTGTTCGTGATGGTTTCCAATCTGTCTGTATCGTTGCAGCTGTCGGCTGTCTGATCGGAACATGGATCCTCGGCGGAACGATTCCTACCATGATCTATTATGGACTGAAACTCATCAACCCGAACATTTTCCTTCCGTGCACATTAATCCTCTGCTCTATCCTGTCGGTATTCACAGGAACTTCCTATGGTTCCGCAGCATCCGCAGGACTTGCCTGCATGGGAATTGGTCTTTCCATGGGATTTCCTCCGGGACTGGTTGCCGGTGCAGTTATCTCCGGTGCTCTTTTCGGTGATAAGATGTCCCCGTTCTCTGATACTACAAACCTTGCCCCTGCGATGGCAGGCGGCACACTTTTCGGGCATATCCGTTCCATGTGCTATACCACTCTTCCGGGCTGGCTGATCTGTCTCGTGATCTTTGGTATCGCAGGTGCCCGCTATTCCGTTGCGGACTATGATCCAACTACTGTTATCGAATACATGGGCGGGCTCGCCGACAATTTCAATATCGGTATTATTCCACTGATCCCAATCGTTCTCGTTATCGTGATGCTGCTCTTCAAGATTCCGGCACTCCCGACAATCCTTATCGGCGCGCTTCTTGGCGCCGGTTCCGCTATGATCTCCCAGGGCGCAGGAATTCTCGACTGCATCAAAGTCATGCACAAAGGATTCTCCATTGACTCCGGCATCTTCCTTGTCGATAAGCTTTTAAATCGCGGCGGACTTTCCAGCATGTATGATATTATGATGATCATGATCTTTGCCATGGGACTTGGCGGCATGCTTGACCGTATGGGCGTACTCATGAATCTGATCGGTGGACTTGTGAAACGGATCCATACAGTATTCCACCTCGTACTCAGTACAATGCTCGTATCCTATATCTCCGGTGCGATCGGATGTACAATGTCCATGGCACACGTTGTAACAGGTAAACTCTTTGCTCCGATCTACAAAAAAGAAGGCGTTGATCCGAATGTCCTTTCCAGAACCATGGAGGACTGCGGTACCTTAGGCGGAACATTGATGCCGTGGCATACAAACGCGGTATACTTTACAGGAACTCTCGGAGTCCTCTACTCCCAGTATATCCCTTGGGTTCTCTTATGCTACATCGTTCCGATCCTGTCCCTGATCGCAGCAGCTACCGGATACGGTATCTGGTATGTTGATCCGGAAACAGGAAAACGGATCCCGAAAGATCAGGCACCGATCAACAAAAAATCATAACTTCTTTCAGGTCTCAACGGCGAGGAGCTTCTTTGCTTCCCGCCGTTTTTTCAAAGGAGGTATCACGTATTTATGGATCGAATGGATTTAAACTGCTATAACAGCCGTCTTGAGATCAATCTGAGCCGGATTGGGCGCAACATTGATAAAATAAGAGCTTACACCGGTGGGCTGGGGCTGATCCCTGTCGTAAAAAGCAACGCTTACGGCTACGGAACTGCCGCCGTCGCGAATTTCCTCGTCCGCCGCTGCGGGATCCGTTTTCTGGCCGTTGCCCGTCTCTTTGAGGCATGCCAGATCCAAGATTCCGGCTGTCCGGACTGCGGGATCTTAATTCTTGGCCCCGTTCCTGCTTTCCAGATCCCCACGATCGTCAAACGTAAGATCGAAATTCCGCTCTTCCGCGTCGACGACGTAAAACGCCTCAGCGAAGAGGCAAAAAAGCAGGGACTGGCTTCCGTGAAAGCCCACATTAAGATCGAGACCGGCATGAACCGGATCGGTGCACGGCCTGGGAAAGAACTTTCTGACCTTCTCTCCTGTATAAAAGGACTCGGCAATATTGAAATCGACGGTGTTTTCACACACTTCGCAACGGCAGATCAGGCGAATGAAGGAAAAGGAAATGATTTTACAAGGGAACAGTTTTCCCGATTCCTTGAGGGGCTTTCCCAGATCAGGGAAGCCGGAATCACTCCGCGTTATGTACACTGCTGCAACACAGGGGCAACCGCATGGTTAAAAGAAGCCTACTCCGTCTGCACCCATGTACGGACCGGAAGCCTCTATCTCGGCTACTCCTCCATCCAGAATGACTGGAATCCCATCGGCGTCGAGGAGTCCGGAAGCTGGAAGACCATGATCGTAAATATCCGGGAGATCGTCCCCGGGGAAAGCGTCGGTTATGGGCGCACTTTTATGCCGGATCATCCCGCAAAGGTCGCTGTCATCGGTATCGGATACGGTGACGGATATACCCGCAGTTTTGCCGTAAGCGGCGCTCCCGCGCTGATAAACGGAGTCCGCTGCCGTTTTGTCGGTACCTGCATGGATATGAGCTTTCTCGACGTGACCGGTGTGGATTGCAAGATCGGCGATGAGGTGACACTCTTCGGAGAGGACGGAAAAGGAAACCGCATCAGCGGACTGGAGATCGGTCACCTGATGGGCGAAACAAGACTTGCCATGTTCTCCCACATCACGGAAAGAGCCGCGCGGACCTACTCCCTCGATGACGGAAAAACATATCTCAGCGAAGAAGATTATTTTCAGGTGATTCAGAAGCAGCTTTAAGCTTCAAGGAGGTTATTTATGAAATATAATTTTACAGATTGTACTCCAAGGAACGATGTTGGTTCAGGAAAATGGAACGAAATGAAAAACTATACGATCCACAAACCGGAGGAAGTCATTCCTTTCTCTGTCGCCGATATGGAATTTCAGATCGCCCCGGAGATCCGTGAAGGTTTAAAGACTTATATCGATACTTATGTTCCGGGTTACGCAAACGCGACAAAAACATACTTCGATTCCGTGTGCAGATGGCAGAAGGATCACCATGGATGGGAGATCCAGCCTGACTGGATCATGAGCACCCCGGGCGTTGTGAATGCCTTTCATAATGCAGTTCAGTTTCTGACAGAACCTGGGGACGGTGTTCTTCTTCTGACCCCGACCTACTACCCGATGTACAATGCGGTCACTGCCAACGGACGCATCATCATGGGAAGTTCCCTCATTCTGAAAACAGATCATTACGAGATCGACTTTGAAGATTTTGAAAGAAATGCTGCCGATCCCCACACAAAACTCTTTATCCTTTGCAATCCGCAGAACCCGACCAGCCGTGTATTCACCCGCGAAGAACTGGAGCGGATGGGAGATATCTGCATGAAGCATCATGTATTCGTCTGCTCCGACGAGATCCACGGGGATCTGATCATGCCAGGTCATGTCCATATTCCATTTGCCTCCATCAAGCAGGAGTTCGCAGACCATTCCATGACCTGTACCGCAGCCAGCAAGACATTCAACCTTGCCGGATTCCAGACATCTGCCATTATCATCAAGGATCCTGAGATCCGCGCAGCGTTCCTGAAACACCAGAAAACCACCGAGATCAATCCGAAATGCAATATTCTCGGCTACGAGGCCACCAGACTCGCCTACACCTTCGGAGAAGAATGGTATCAGGAGATGCTTTCCGTGATCGAGACAAACTATAAGCTGATCACCGATTTCTGCCGGAAAGAGCTTCCAAAGATCCAGATCATCAACCTGGAAGGTACTTATCTCCTCTGGATGGATTTCCGAAAATACGGAATTGAAGGAAAAGAGCTCGCTGAGCTGTTGAAATCAAAGGCAAATCTCTTTTTCGATGACGGCTATATTTTTGGCAGTGAGGGTGAAGGTTTCGAGCGCTGGAATCTCGCCGCCCCGACAAGACTTGTTGAAGCCGGCTTAAAGAGACTGAAAGATACAATGGAATCCTTATAATTTTACACTTCACAGACTTTGCATATAAAAGGAGGAACCGTCCATGATCGATTTTAAACAGGAAGCACAGGATATCTCTAAAGAACTTGTTGAATTTCGCCGGAATTTTCATATGCACCCCGAAGCAAGCAGGACAGAATTTCACACTGCTGAAACAGTCGCTGCCCTGCTGGAATCTCTGGGAATCGAAGTAAACCGTGATTACGCCGGGGATCTCCCGAGTGTTGTCGGTCTTTTGAAGGGCGGTCATGACGGTCCGACCGTTGCGCTGCGCGCCGATATGGATGCGTTAAGGCTTCAGGAGATGAATACCTTCTCCTATCGGTCCCAGAACGACGGTGTCATGCACGCCTGCGGCCATGATGCCCACACTGCATCCCTGATGGGCGCTGTCATTTTGCTGGCCCGCCACCGCGATCAGATGCACGGAAATGTAAAATTCATATTTGAACCTGCGGAGGAGGACATCGGCGGCGGCCGTTTTATGGTTCCAAACGGCGTTCTGGAGAATCCCCATGTGGACGCGATCTTCGGGCTTCATGTGGAAAACGCCTACCCGGTGGGATCCATCGGTGTGTGCAGCGGAGAGATGATGGCTGCCTCTGACCGCCTCATTATCAAGATCAAAGGCCGGACCGCACACGGCGCTTACCCGCACCTCGGAATCGATGCCATGATGATCGCCGCGCACTTTCTCGTAGCTGTCCAGACCATGATGGCAAGAGAAAAAGATACATTCAGCCACGCGATCATCACCTTCGGTCAGATCAAAGGCGGAACAGCCCGAAATATTATCTGTGATGAAGTGGAGATAAACGGTATCTGCCGCACGTTCAACCCCGAGACCCGTGAAATGCTGAACCGCAGAATTGATGAGATCTTAAAGGGAATCACTATGACCTTCGGCGGAACTTATGAATTTGAACGCCAGAGAAGTCATCCGGCACTGATCTGTGACCCGGATATGGCAGAACATGTAAGAGAGACCGCCGATATGATCCTCGGTTCCGGTCATGTGATCGATCTGCCCCACGGCAGTCTCGGCTGCGAATCCTTCGCATATTTCGCAGAAGCCAGAAAAGGTGCATTCTTCTGGATGGGAACCGGAAATAAAGAGGCAGGCATTGATAAGCCTCTTCACTCCTCCAGCTTTGATATTGATGAACGTGCTCTTCCACTTGCATCCGCCATGCATGCGGCTCTCGCCTGGAATTATCTTGAAAAACACTCTCAGTCATAAAAAGGAGGTACTGCATGATAAGAACCATCTCCATCCCGTACTACACCTCTTCCATGGATCTGCACGTGGAAGAAAAAAATCTGAAAACAGTCATCACGGCAAAGACAGAGGACTACGTTCCGGAGAAATCCCCGAAGGAACTCATCGAGGATGCCCTGGAACATCCCATCGGCACCCCGAAGCTCTCCGAACTTGCAAAAGGGAAAAATAAAGTCGTTCTTGTCACCAGCGATCACACCAGGGCTGTCCCCAGCAGACTGACGCTGCCGATCCTTTTAAAGGAAATCCGCAAAGGAAATCCTGATGCAGACATCATCATCCTGATCGCCACCGGACTCCATCGGGAGACGACCGAGGAGGAACAGCGCCGCATGTTCGGGGATGATATTGTCGATCACGAAAAAATATCTGTAAACCATGCATTCCAGAATGAGGAATTTGCGTTTGTCCGTGAACTTCCATCCGGCGCAGAGCTCTGGGTAAACCGTCTGGCACTCGGGTGTGATCTGCTCGTTACGGAAGGTTTCATTGAGCCGCACTTCTTTGCCGGATTTTCAGGCGGACGAAAAAGTATTCTTCCCGGCATCTGCAACGCTGCGACTGTAAATGAGAATCACTCCTACAAGGCGATTTCCAGCCCGTTTTCCACAACCGGTGTCCTGGAACACAACCCGATCCACGAAGATATGGTATGTGCTGCCAGAGCCGTCAATGTACAGTTCATCCTGAATGTGGCGCTGAACGCCGAGAAGCAGGTGATTGCCGCATTTGCCGGAGATCTGGAACAGGCCCACGAAAAAGGTGTTTCCTTCGTGCGCAGTCTCGCCCAGTGCCCCTGCACCACCGGCGATATCGTCATCACCTCAAACGGCGGCTACCCGTTGGATCAGAATCTTTATCAGAGTCCGAAGGCTGTGGCAACCGCTGAAGCGTGTTGCAGGGAGGGCGGAGTCATCATCATGTGTGCCTCCTGCATCGACGGTATGGGCGGAACCCATTTTGAGAAGCTGATCGTCAAAGGTTCCGTGGAGGAAATAGATGAATATTTATCAAAAATTCCTCCAAAAGAGACCATTCCAGAACAATGGTGTGCCCAGATCTACTCCCGTATCCTGAAAAAACATACCGTCATTCTCGTCACCACTTACCTCGATCACGACCTGGTGCGGAAAGCAAATATGATCCCGGCTTCCAGCCCCGATGAAGCGCTGCAGAAAGCTTACGATCTTGTCGGAAAAGATGCCAGCGTCGTTGTGATTCCTGACGGAGTCGCTGTTCTCGCAGTAAAGGAGGGACAGGCATGAGCGGAAACCTCGCATTAAAGATCGATGATCTGGACAATGTCGCTACAATTTTTGCAAACGGCATGAAAAAAGGAATGTCCGTTGAGATCCATGATAAGAAAGGGCATTCCGAAACCATCACTCTTCTCGACGATATCCCCTATGGTCACAAGATTGCTCTCTGTGATCTGGCCCCGGGCGATCTCATCATGAAATACGGAGAGTGTATCGGAACTGCCAGCCACCCGATCAAAAAAGGGAATTATGTACACGTACACAATCTCGACGCACGCCGCGGCAGAGGCGATCTGTAAGGAGGTCCGTATGAGTTATACATTTAAAGGCTACCGGCGCAAAAACGGCGGGGTCGGTTCCAGAAATCTTGTTGCCGTAATTCCCAGCGTGATCTGTGCCAATGACGTCGCGCAGGCGATCGTCCGCCAGGTACAGGGAACTATCGGATATTTCCACCACCAAGGATGTTGCCAGCTTCCTCTCGACCTGAAACGCGTCACAGATGTCCTCTCCAATCTCGGACAGAGCGCCAATATCGGCGCTGCCCTGATCGTCAGCCTCGGGTGCGAGGGAACTGACCACGAACGCATTGTCCGGGAGATTGCAGCTTCCGGAAAACCAGTGGAGATCATCCGGATCCAGGAGCTCGGAGGAACCTCCCGGGCGATCCAGGCCGGTATCGATGCCGCCCAGAAGCTCGTCATGGAGATCTCCGGTCTTCAGCGGGAAACAGTTGATGTTTCCGAAATTATCATGTCCATCAAGTGCGGCGCTTCCGACACGACCTCCGGTCTCGCTTCAAACGCCGTGATCGGATATGTTGCGGACAAGCTTGTGGATCTCGGAGGAACCGTGATCTTCGGGGAGACGACCGAGTTCCTCGGCGGCGAGCACATTCTGGCAAACCGTGCCGTCGGCGGTCCTGACGGACCTGTCGGTCAGAAGATCTATGAGATCGTAAACAGAATGGAAAACAGGGCAAAGGCCGTGGGAGAAGACATGCGAGGCGGACAGCCTACCCCCGGAAATATTGAAGGCGGACTTTCCAGCATTGAGGAAAAAAGCCTGGGCGCTATCGTAAAATCCGGTCATCGGCCGATTCAAGGCGTTCTGGAATACTGCGACCGGATTGACGGCCGAAAAGGCCTCTGGATCAAAGATGCCCCGGGAAGAGAACCCGAGATTCTCACAGGAATGGCCTGCACCGGTGCACAGGTTATGATGTTCTCCACTGGACGCGGAGCTCCACAGGGATTTCCGTCCATGCCGGTCATAAAGATCTGCGGAAATCCCAATACCTATGAACGGATGCAGCATGACATGGATCTCAATGCCGGACGGATCATTCTCGGCGAAAAGAGTATTGAGGAAGTCGGTGAGGAGGCGTTTGATCTTCTCCTGAAGGTTCTTTCCGGGCAGATGACAAAGAATGAGGCCCTCTGCTATTTCGGCTCTATGGACATCTTCTGCCTCGGACCCGTGATCTGAGTTCCAAAATTTTTACTTCGGCATCACTCTCTCATCCTGGGATATCCCTCATTCCCAGATACAGAGTTTTGCAAATGTATTTCCTTATCTGACCCCAATTTTTTATCTGGCTGGAGGTGATATGCAGCATTTACCTGTAACCATACATATTTTCACAAATACCAGAAAAGGAGAGTATCACTATGGCAAACAACACATCTACAACTACTGAAACCCGCTCCTCCGGATTCCTCGGTGCTGTTGAGCGCCTCGGAAACAAAATCCCCCACCCTGTCTATCTTTTCATCTGTCTCTGGGTCATCGCCCTGGCTGCGTCCTGCATCCTGGGAACGATGGGCGTATCCGTTATCAACCCCACAAACGGAGAGACCGTCACCGTTATCAATATGATGACTTCCGCAGCATGGGCTGATTTTCTGAAAGACATGGGTAAGACCTGGATGACATTTGCTCCTATGCTCACTGTTCCGATCTGTACTCTCGGTATGGCTGTCGCTACCCACAGCGGCATGCTGAATGCAGCACTGAAAAGTGCGGGCGCAACTGCAAATGAATGGAAAATGGCGCTCATTGTTGCATTTATCGGCGTTCTCGCCAATCTCGCCGGTGATGCCGCATTTATCGTTTTCCCACCGCTTGTAGCCATGCTCTATGTGTCTTCCAACCGTAACCCGTTAGATGGTCTTTTTCTGGCATATGGATCCGTTTCCATCGGCTTTGGCGCAAACCTTCTTCCTGGATCTGCAGATGCTTCCCTCGCTGCCCTGACAGAGGCGGCAGCCCAGACTCTGGATCCCAGCTACACAGCAAGCCCTGTCATGGGATGGTACTTCATGTTTGTCTCCACTTTTATCACAACTTTTCTCTGCGCTTTTGTCAGCCTGAAAGTTGTTGAGCCGCGCCTTAAGAGAGAAAATCTCGGAACTTCCGGTATCAAGCCGAACGAAGAGTACACACCGATGACGGATCTGGAACGCAAGGCTTTAAAGGGCGGACTTCTCGGAATCGCTGCTGTTCTCATCGTGTGCGCAATTCTCTGCCTGCCGGGTCTTCCGTTCCAGGCTCCGGAAGGCGGCACGATCATGACCGGTTATCTCTTTAAGTGTATTCCGACTATCATCTTTGCGCTTTTCTTTGTATCCGGCTATGTATACGGAAAAATTGCGGGAACGATCAAGAAATTCGGCGACACGATCCCGATGATGCAGAAAGAACTCGGTACACTCGCAAGCTTCTTCCTGATCTGCTTCTTTGCTTCCCAGTTCATCTCCGTATTCGGTTCCAGCAAGATCGCAACCGTGATCGCGGTTATCTGCGGCGGTGGATTAAACGGACTCGGACTTCCTGCACCGATCCTCATGGGATTATTCGTTGTTCTTACCGCTTTCATCAACCTGTTCATGGGTTCCGCGAACGGAAAATGGGCACTCTTAGCTTCCATCTTCGTTCCGATGTTCATGATCGCCGGTGTCAATCCGGCTTCCGTACAGGTTGCATACCGAATGGGCGATGGAATCACCAACAATATCTGCCCGACTCTCGCGTACCTTGCGATTCTCCTCGGATATGCACAGCAGTACGAGCCGCGCGCCAAGACAGGAACCTGTATTGCCTACCAGCTGCCCTACACTCTGATCGCCGGCGGTGTCTGGATCGTGTTCTTAATGATCTGGATAGCTCTCGGAATCCCGATGGGACCGGGCTACGCTCCGACTCTTTAACTTACCTGAAACAGCCCGCCTTCCAATCCGGCGGGCTGTTTTTTCTATACTGCGGCATGTCAAATCATCCATTGAAAATCGAGGAACGAATATGAAAAAATTTATAATTCAGAATGCATGGAGGACAGTGCCCTTGGAATCTCCTATGGGCTGCAGTACCCTGCCGGGTGCTATGCCGGATCTTCTGAACTTGCAGTCCTTTCTTCCGTCGCAGCGCGTTTCGGCGGCATCACCTCCGCCCATATCCGGAGTGAAGGTGATCAGCTTGTGGAATCTGTCACAGAGATGGTCCAGGCCACGGCACAAAGCAGCTGTACGCTTGTCATCTCCCATCACAAGGCAATCAACCGTCCAAACTGGGGAAAAACCGCTGCTACGATTTCTCTCATGCAGGAGGTAAATCAGCAGGGACATTCCGTTTATTGCGATGTCTATCCTTACACAGCATCCTCCACCGGTCTGAAATCCCGGATTCCCCAGTCCATGCATGTCCTGGGAGAAGAAAAGCTTCTGCAGATGCTGTCGGATCCATCCGGCCGCAGGAAGATGCGCGATGCGATCCTGGCAGGAATGACGCCGGAAGAACGATTCGGGACAACCATGTTCGGCGCATCTGTCACTCATCCTGATTATACGGGACAGATGGTTTGCGATCTCGCCTCACAGCTTGGCCTGGATCCCTGTGAACTGGTCATGGATGTTCTCTATGATGACCGGCTGACCACGAACGGTATTTACCACTGTATGCAGGATGAGGATGTAAACCGGGTACTCCAATTTTCCCATTCCATGATCGGCTCCGACGGGCTTTACTACAAAGGGTGTTCCGGCGCTCATCCCAGAGCATTCGGAACGTTTACGCGGGTACTCGGACATTACGTCCGCGAAAAGAATATTCTTTCCCTTGAGGAGGCTGTCCGGAAAATGACCTCTCTTCCAGCTTCCGTCTATCAGCTGAAGGGAAAGGGACTGATCCGACCGGGCATGGACGCAGATCTGGTTCTGTTCGATCCTCATACCGTATCTGATCAGGCAGATTTTACTGATTTTTCCAAAAGAGGCACTGGCATTGAAATGGTCTGGATTCGAGGAGAAAAAATTGTGGAACACGGAATCTATAACGGTGTGAAGGCAGGTAAACTAATCCGCCACGTCCCTCATATTTCATAATTTCACACTTTTTTCACACACAACACAATATTTCAACACATTTTTCCACTATCCTATAAATCGTAACAGGACAGCAAGCCTGGAACAAAATATACTTTTTCATACTTGACCGGCAGAACGTTCTGTCGGTCCCTCCCTTAATTTAAAAACATTTATAATATAAATCCCCTCTTTTTAAGGCTGCCGCAGGAGTAGAAATGCGGCAGCCTTTTTATTCATTCCGTCAATCGCTTGAAAAACAATTCTGCATAGCAATATAATTCAATCAGGAGTGCTCTGGGAACAATATAACATATCTTTGTCTGGTCTCTCGAGTACAATGACTGGCATGATTACTGGGCGATCGTTCCATCTTCGGTCTTCAGTATGTTCGTACATCCGGAAACTCTTCATGTAATCCCCTTGCCGGATCCGCCGCCGTCGAAGACCTGTTATGCAATCTACCGGAAAGATCAGAATATGATGCCGGACTCCCCGATCGGGATCTGCCTGAGAAAACTGCGCGCGCTGGCAGAAGAAAACCATTGGATCGAGAAATTATGATTTCCTATCTGTTTGCCTGACTTATCGCGGAATATCACGAAGGCGGTGAGCGTTTTTCAAGCGCTGTTTTTCCTTATAAAATAAGGCTTTGCGGGGATTTCTCTGAACCCGGAAAATTCGCCGAAAAAACTTTTTTGGGGAAAATTGAAATTTTTTCAAAAAAACGCTTGCATTTTTTTCTGAGTCATGATAATATATACGAGTCGCTGGTAAACAGCACAAAACAAACGCTCAAGAACATCGAGGCGTGGCTCAGTTTGGTAGAGCGCTGCGTTCGGGACGCAGAGGTCGCAAGTTCGAATCTTGTCGCCTCGATTCCGGCCTGTTGGTCAAGCGGTCAAGACGACGCCCTCTCACGGCGTAAACCCGGGTTCGATTCCCGGACAGGTCATGAAGCTGTATGGAACTTCCATACAGCTTCTTTTTTGTTCTGTACTTCATAGCTCTACTATTTTTTCCCCGCATTGTCCCTGCTTTGCTCCTGAACCTCCCTGTTTACTTTCCAATTTTGTTCGCCGCTTTCTGTTCTCTCCCCCATGTTTTCCCCCATACTATTAGCTCCTATTTTATATCCCGTTTCCTATATAAGAAAATTTTCACAAATAATTCATGGTTTCTTCCCTCTTTTTGTTGCAATATGTGCTATAATACCAATAGATGAGTCATGGTGAGATTATCATGGCTCTATTTATGCAAAGGGACACAGCCGGGTAATTTTATGTTCTGCCCGCCTTCTCCCCTCAGGTGCTTATCCTGCGGCTGCTATCGCCCATAGCTGAAGGAAAACAAATAAGTAACTGAAACTGTCGACGCACGTAATTAAATGTGTTTAAACATACTCATGGAGGACCTATGGATTACACTGTATTAAAAAAGAACTTTGAAAATCATCGTTTCCATACATCATATTTTGAGACAAAAGAGGAAGCGGCAGCTTATCTTGCTGAGCAGATCAAAGGTGAGACCGTTGGCTTCGGTGGCTGTATGACCGCAAAAGAGATGAATCTCTTCGAGATCCTCGGGAAAAACAACAAAGTGATCTGGCACTGGGAACAGGGACCGGAAGCGAGGATCCGGGCAAAAAAAGAATCTACCGTATACATACTGAGCGCAAATGCCGCTGCAGAGACCGGTCAGATCATCAATATTGACGGAAGCGGAAACCGTCTTTCCGAGAGCTTATTCGGACCGAAACGAGTATATTATGTGATCGGAAAAAATAAGATCGCGCCGGATCTGTCCTCCGCAATGGATCGCGCGCGAAATATCGCCTGTCCAAAGAACGCGGCGCGTTTTAGCAAGAAGACTCCATGCGTCGTGTCCGATGACAAAAAGTGCTATGACTGCGAAAGTCCGGAGAGGATCTGTAACGCGATCCTGATCTTAGAACGCCCCTGTACCGGAATGGAAGTTGAAATGGTATTTATCAATGAAGATCTTGGATATTAAAGGAGAGACACATGAATATTCTGTTTTTTCTGACACCAAAGAATGATGTGGCATTTATTTATTCCGACGCGAACCTCAGAGAAGCGATCGACCTGATGGAGGCGCACGGCTATTCCGCCCTGCCGATCCTCACAAAGCAGGGACGGTATGCGGGAACGCTGACGGAAGGTGATCTGCTCTGGTACATGAAGAGCCATCTGAACCAGAGTTTAAAGGATATGGAGCTGATCTCCGTCATGGAGGTAAAACGCCGTCAGGACAACAGTCCGGTAAACGCCGGAGCGAAGATGGAAGATCTGCTGGATAAGGCGATGCAGCAGAACTTTGTCCCGGTACTCGATGACAATAAATCCTTTATCGGAATTATCACGAGACGTGATATCATGAAATATTTTTCCGGTTCCTATAAGAAAACAGGAAATGCTTAAGCTATTGTATTCCTGTTAAAATGGCTTTTTCCAGACCGTCGCATAAGTTCCTGTCATTTTCTTCCAGCATCATTTTCTGCCGTCCGGTTATACTGATACCATCCCAGAAAAAGGTGGTGAGAAATGATGAATCAGGAAAAGAACGACAGCATCCAGTGCTCGATCCATAACTGCGTGCATCATGCGGAAAATGTGGATTACTGCACCTTAGACCGTATCCATGTAGGAACACATGAACTCAATCCTACAAAAAAGGAATGTACCGACTGTGATTCCTTCCAGTGCAAGATGTAGTCCGGTCTGATGTTTGACGAGAAAAGAGATCCCTTCCTCCCATAAATTTTATGGAAAAGGAACGGGATCTCTTTTTCTATTCTTCTACCGTGAATTTCCCACCGCAGCCGGCTGCGGATCGAAGCTCGGGTTGAAGGCGTAGAAGTTTCTGGAGTCCAGCTTCTCCTGAAGACCGCGAAGAGCTTCTCCGAAACGCTGGAAGTGGACGATCTCACGCTTCCTTAAGAAGCGGATCGGTTCGCAGACGTCGGGATCTGTCACGACACGAAGAATGTTGTCGTAGGTGCTTCGGGCTTTCTGTTCCGCAGCAAGATCCTCGAAGAGATCTGTCACCGGATCTCCCTTCGACTGGAACTCGCAGGCGTTAAAGGGCACACCGCCAGCCGCCTGAGGCCAGATTCCTGTGGCGTGGTCGATATAGTACGGACCAAATCCCTGTTCTTCCAGTTCCTCGGCTGTTAGATTTCTCGTGAGCTGGTGGACGATCGCCGCGACGATCTCAAGGTGTGCCAATTCCTCTGTACCAATGTCTGTCAGCACCGCTTTCTGCTCACTGTAGGGCATGGAATAGCGCTGGGACAGATAACGCATGGATGCACCCATCTCGCCGTCGGGTCCACCATACTGACTCATAATGAACTGCGCCATCTTCGCGTTCGGTTCCTTTATATTTACCGGAAACTGCAATCTTTTTTCGTAGACCCACATCTTAGCATCCTCCTTCCCATGGCCATTTTTCAGTTACCCAGTTCCAGGACATGGACGTGACATCGGTGTATCTCAGCGGCCCAAACCGCCTCTCATAGGCAGCCATGGACTGGTCACGCATGTCACGGACCGTTTTGTAATAGCGAAGTGCATCCTGATTTTCCGGATGAGTGTCTAAGAACAGGGCAACGTCATCCATCGCAAAACCGGCTTCCATGATCTGGCGCATCAGCAGCTCCTGGTCCCGAGTAGTCATGTCCCCGGCACTCTGGCACGTACTGCATGCGGGCATCGCACTCTGCGCTGACAGGTGGGAGTCACACATGGGTTCTGCCGGCATTCCCGGCATCATGCTACATCGATATAGTTCCCTCATCTTCTGCACCTCCCCACGGCAAATGGAAGATCCAGGGACGGGAAGATCGTTCCCCGGACAAAACCTCTGGCTAACGGATATATGGTCCCCCACATTTGCATCGGAACATATCCCATTCCTATCGGAAATCTTGGATCATTGTCATCAAAACAAAAGTTGGCCACCGGACGCACAACAGGTCCCGGGCCGGAAATATCAGACAGACTTCTGCCGCAGCCGCAGGACGGACCCATAGCGGTATCCGGCAGATCGGAATTTCTGCAATTCATATGCGGATGTCTCCTTTATTTGTTCTGATATTAGAATATGCATCTTTGGCACGTTAGTGCCTTTTTATGTAACAGGGAATTTCCTGAAATTTCCTGTTATACAAAAAAACCTCCAGAGAGCTTCCCTGAAGGCTTTTTGCTTAACTTTTTAAATTACGTGTAACCGTGATCTCTCACTCCAGAAAATCCAGCGCATCCACCGGCACGCCGTCCTTCAGAAACTCGAAGAACACATTCGTGCCTTCCACCGCGTAGTATTTTGTCGGCTCCGCAACGTAGCCCAGAAGATCCCCCTGACGGACGTACTCATTTTCTACAACAGGGATCTCTTTTAACTGTCCGCAGACGGCAGTATAGCCGTTTCCCAAATCGAGATCGACATAATTACCGATCTCCTCGTTTGTCCCAACAGAGACCACTCTGGCGTCCGCCGGAGCGGATACCGGGGTGCTGACCTCGCTCTGGATCACATTGGCGGGGTTGACTTTGTACTGGTCCAGAGTCGGGAAGTAGGTCGTGGTGTCCATGCAGTAGCCGAGAACGATATTTCCGGTCACAGGCCAGGAGAGCTTGTCTGTGTCTGCGAAATCGAGGACCAGGGATTCGCTGACAGCGGCACCGGCTTCCGCCATGGAATTATCG
>ENA-OPVY01000188-OPVY01000188.1-human-gut-metagenome-genome-assembly--contig:-NODE-188-length-55633-cov-9.627658_pt1 | contig 55633 bp, 46 predicted proteins | sample MGYA00241503_ERZ501998 | MGnify/ENA primary metagenome ERZ501998 (study PRJEB25962, sample SAMEA2042107) | human gut metagenome | biome: human gut; feature: human-associated habitat; material: faeces... | reverse complement strand
GAGCTGAGTAAGGAACTGAAAGAAGCAGAATAAGGAAGGAAAATAAAGATGGCAAGAACAAGAAAAACAAGTAAGGAAGCATTAGAAGAAAAGATTGAAAAAGCAGAGGTTGATGTGATCGCAGCAAAGAAAAAGTATGATCAGGCAACAGCAAATCTGAAAGAACTGTTAGGAAAGTGAGAATCAGTTATATGGAAAAAAATTATATCTGGCAGGGAGAGTATGGAAAAAGATCACACCTGAAAGTATCATTTAAAGAATTACTAAAAGAACAGGATTCATCTTCGTTGGAAATGCTGGCAATTTTTGTGAATAATAATCCATATAATTTTGAATTTTATATCGCGGTAGTTTATGATATCCCCAAAGAAGAACACGTAGAAAAGATGATAGGATTATTTGAAAATGCCGGGTTGGTTCTGAGAAATGATCTTACTTTTTTCATGTTTATGAATTCGATGAAAGATAGAAGATTTAATTCATGTGCTTTTCTGGGAGAACAGGATATTGACTTAAAATTTGAAAATATGTTTGATTTTGTGGAGATTGAAGATTTGAAGAAAAAGGGATATTATATGCAGCCATTTGGAAAAGAAAAACAGGTCTTTATCAGCCATTCTTCGAAGGATAAAAAGGATGTGGAAATGATAATTCCCTATTTAAATGGACAAGATCTACCAGTTTGGTTTGACAAATATAGTATTCCTGTCGGTGCATCAATTACAGAGCAGGTACAAAGGGGAATTGAAGAGTCTGATATGGTGATTTTCTGGGTGACAGACAATTTCTTGAATTCAAATTGGTGTCAGATGGAGATGAAAGCATATATTAGCAGAATGATACAGGAAAATATTCGAATATGTATTGTAATGGACGATGATATAGAAATTAAGAAACTTCCTTTATTTTTACGAGATATAAAACATATTCGAAGAGATCACCGATCGGTCATAGAAGTAGCGGAAGAGATTGCAGGAATTATCAAACATATGTAAAGATATATACATAAATAATGCTGGCATTCATCAACGATTTGTTTGCTGTTTTTCTCGATAATGTCGTGAATCAATGTTGCGAAGCTGTTTCCCTCCGTGCGGTAACGAACAAGATACTGTTTTGTAACGGGAAACATTTTTATGTAATGTAGTCCGTGACGATTTTTTGGTCTTGTCTGCGGACGAGGAGGCAGAGCAAAGTACTGATCTTTGGGTGCCGATGCGGGAATGTTTGAACGAATGGGAACAGCAAAGTCATAGCAGGCATCCTTGTATTTTAAACGGACAACTAGAACATAAGGTCTGGTTGATTTCTGTAGTACCTCTGAATCGCCGGTGTATTTGAGCAACAGCGCATTATTTATTGTAACGAGTTTCATGACTGGTTTTCCTTCCTAAAAAAGAAGAGCCTGCCTTTCGGCAAGCCCTTCCTACACGTAAGCGATATTCTACGCTTTGCAGCACCCCGTCGCTTGCGGAAGCTAAACATACACGTTCATCATATTCTAGCCGTGATGACCGACAAGCCATTAACTCACTTATAGTATACTCAATAATCGCCGCAAATGCAACGGGTTCAAAAGATAATTTTTAGGATAATAAGCGGGAAGGTTACTGTTCAGAGGTATGCATAAGTCATTGTAAAAAATGACGAAATTTATTTTTTTATTTTGTGGATAACCATTCGCGGCAGGAAAAACTGTGTTTATAGTTTTTCCTGCTGTTCTTTTTGTCAAAAGTTATACACTAGATTCTGGTTTTGGGAACCCATTCTTGAAGCTTCAAGGTCTGCATGAATACTTTTTTTATTATAAAACAGCTATTTATCCACAGTCAGATTGACGAAAAGGTACTTTCTGGTGATTCGCTTTTTTTCTATGTTTCTGTTATACTTTTTCTCAAGAAAGAGAGGTTCACTTCTGACGTTTCTTGCAATTGTATTTGGTTCTACTGTTTTTACGAGGACTCCGGGGATCAGGCAGTATCAGCTAGAGATATTCTGGTCATGGAAGGAAATCCTGGGGATTGGTACATGTGGCAGACTGGGAAGTACTACGGGAGATGGTTTACTGCAGGAGAATCTGTTGAATATTCTGCTACTTTTTCCGGCAGGGATTTTATTGCCGGGGTTGACAGGCAGAAAACTGAAATGGTGGATGGGATTGCTTGTGGGAATTGCAGTATCATCTGCTATCGAGATTAGTCAGCTGCTGCTTTGCAGAGGGTTGTTTGAGTTTGATGATATTATTCATAATAGTTTGGGATGTATGCTGGGGAGTTTGTTGGGGAATAGGATGTTAAGGTTGGTGCATGGAAAGTAAAGGGCAGGACCAGATGAAAAACTGACAAGTCATCTTGAATTGCGATTTCAGGAAGGTCACGTTCAAAACTTAACAGTTTTTGTGAAGCATTTTGAAAACCGTCCCTGCTATCAGCAGGGGCGGCTTTCATTTGTGCGCCTATTTATTGTTTTCGCTGACATGAAGATAGTTCATAAGCGCAACCTGAAAAATTTTGGAACAATTGACTCCGTTCACAGCAATGTCTTTTTGACGTAAAATTGTTTATAACAGTAAAAATGTTTAACAAAATCTGTTAAAATGCTATAATGTAGATATGAAAAAGATAATCTTGAGAAAATCCATAATGTATGATAAAAGGATTACTATAAACTGGTACTGTGAAAATACGACAGAAGAGGAGTAAAAAGATGTTATATATAGGAAATCACACAAGCTCATCCCGGGGATATCTTGCAATGGGGAAGCAGATGCTGGCAAATGGCGGCAACACATTTGCATTTTTTACCAGAAATCCAAGAGGAGGGAAAGCCAAAGACATTGATCCGCAGGATGTGCAGGCATTTGGGCAGCTGGCAGAGGAGAATCATTTTGGAAAGCTGGTGGCTCATGCGCCTTACACTATGAACTGCTGCGCTGCCAAAGAAAACCTCAGGGATTTTGCCAGAGAAATCATGGCAGATGATCTGAGACGTCTGGAAATGACACCGGGAAATTATTACAATTTTCATCCGGGCAGTCACGTAGGACAGGGTGCAGAAGTAGGAATCAGTAAAATTGCAGAAATTCTCAATGAAGTGCTGACAAAAGATCAGAGTACGATTGTACTTCTGGAAACTATGTCAGGAAAGGGCACAGAAGTAGGAAGAAATTTCGAAGAACTTCGTCAGATCATTGACAGGGTGGAGTTAAAAGATAAATTAGGTGTTTGTCTGGATACCTGTCATGTCTGGGATGGTGGATATGATATTGTAAACGATCTTGACAGCGTATTTGAAGAATTTGACCGAATAATAGGTCTGGACAGACTAAAAGCCATCCATTTAAATGACAGCATGAATCCCCTTGGCAGCCATAAGGACCGCCATGCCAGAATCGGAGAAGGTGAAATAGGACTGGAGGCACTTGTCCGCGTGATCAATCATCCTGCTACAGAGGGAATTCCGTTTATTCTGGAGACACCAAATGATGATGAGGGATGGACTCATGAAATTGCGTTGTTCAGAAATGAGTATAAACAGAAATGAGTATAAATATATCTGTCCGAATCAGGAAGATAAATTGGGGCGTGCTGACAAGTTGTAAGTGCAAATCGAAAGAGTAGGAGTGAGATCAAAAGGAAGGAATGCAGGAAAGATCAGAGATGCAGCAAAGACAAGGATATCAGGCAGTAGAGAAGCTGAGAGAAACACTGGACGAGAAGTATCTGTGGGAGGTTATTTTACTCTATGCAGGTGAGAGTTTCAAAACCTATACAGGGCTTCCGTTCACTTATGAAGTAAGAAAGGGTCGGAATGGAGACTACACAAGGGAGTTGTGGATCGACCGTAGGGAGAACAGTAAGAGTCTGGCGTTAAGTTCAGTGCTGCTGGCATTGAGAAACATAAAGAAGGTGGGAGCTGTGGTTGACAGACCAAAAGCTCTGGGCGACATCCGCGGAGTGAGTTATATCTATGGAATGTTCTATCGCTTTGGGCTGATCGATGTGCCGGATACAGCCAGGCAGAAGATGAAATTCACAGGATATATTTTTTAGGAGGAAAGAGACTAAAGAGATTAATTTTCAGCCTCATTGTGTGGATTCTACAAAACCGGAAAATCTGATCAGCTATACTAATATTGAGGTGGATGGAAACGTACTTGAAAATATTGGAGATTATAAGGCTGATGGTGATATTTCCTTTAATATAGGACAGGATTATACAGATGTGGATGGGATCGTCACATTTCGCGGAAACAGTTTTCGCGATACCCCTTCCCATGGTTATGCAGATATGACTGATTTCAGACTGAACAAACTGTGGTCTGCAGATACAGGTTCTCTTTCTTCGGGCAGTGCAGTCTGGACAGGAAGTGGCTGGACAGGACAGCCGCTTATGATGAAATGGCCAAAAGAGGTCAAAGCACATATGAATATGACAGAGAAAGCAAAGGCAGATGATGAACTGGTTGAGGTGATTTATGCCTGTATGGATGGTTATGTGTATTTTCTGGATTTGAGAACGGGAGAAAAGACGCGTGACCCATTATATCTGGGATATACTTTTAAGGGTGCGGGTGCCCTTGATCCGAGAGGATATCCGATTATGTATGTTGGCGCCGGATATAACAGCAACGAAGGAACTGCAAAGGTATTTGTAGTAAACTTGCTGGATTGTAGTGTTATGTATACTTTTGGAGACAATGATGAGTTTTCACTCAGAGGAAGTCTGAGCTTTTTTGACGGATCAGCACTTGTGGATGCAGAGACAGATACCCTGATCTATCCGGGAGAGAACGGAATCCTGTATCTGATCAGGCTGAATACAAAATATGATCTGGACAGTGGGACTTTATCCATTGATCCGGGCAGAACTGTAAAATGGCGCTACTATGGAACAAGAAGCAGTACAGAGTCTTTCTGGCTTGGAATGGAAGACAGTGCGGCAATCTATAAAGGCTATATATTTATGACCGATAATGGGGGAAATCTTATGTGTCTGGATCTGAACACTCTTCAGCTGGTATGGGTTCAGGATACATTGGATGATTCTAATTCAACGCCTGTTCTGGAAATCGAAAAAGGACATCTGTATCTGTATGTAAGTACTTCCTTCCGCCTTGGATGGAGAAGTTATGACACAGCCACTGTCCCTGTCTGGAAGATTGATGCAGAAACCGGTGAGATCGTGTGGCATACAGATTATGAATGTACTACTGATGACGGTGTTTCCGGTGGAGTTCAGTCTACGATTGCCTGTGGAAAGAACAGTCTTGCCGATTATATATATGTGACAGTGGCAAAGACCTCTGACAATGCATCCGGAGTTCTTGCCTGTCTGAGAAAATCTGACGGATCTAAAGCATGGAAGGATTCTTCCTCATATGCCTGGTCTTCTCCGGTGTGCGTTTATAACAAAGACGGATCAGGAAAGGTTCTTTATTGCAACAGTACAGGTGATATCCGCCTTCTTGATGGTAAAACAGGTAAACAGGAAGATGTATTATCTGTCAGCGAGGGCGTGATAGAGGCTTCCCCGGCTGTCTACGATAACTATGCGGTTGTAGGCACCAGAGACTGTAAAATATGGGGAATCAGGTTACAGTAAATAGCAATATTTATTTGCTTTCTCCCATTCTTTATTAACTTGCCATTTATCGCACTAAATGGTAAAATTTAAATATCTTACAGTTTTACGACACAATATTTTGAAAAAACTGAAAACAAAGGAGAGGAAGCGATGGAAGAGAGAAATAACAGACTGCTGAATGCGAAGCTGAACAAGTATATTGTTCCGGGGATTATGATGTCTCTGGCGCTTCAGCTGGGAAATATCGTAGATACGATATTTGTAAGTAACCTAATCGGGGTGGAGGCAATGTCTGCAGTTACCCTGAGCCTGCCTGTGGAGACAATCGTTCAGCTGACAGGTTACTGCCTTGGTATCGGCGGTTCCATAGCAGTGGGAAACATGCTTGGCAAACGAGACAAAGAAGGGGCATCGAAATTGTTTTCTGCCACATTTATAGTAACACTTGTGGTGGGAATCATTTTTTCAATCTGCGCCCTTCCTGCAGCAGAACCTGTTGCCAGACTTCTGGTATCAGGTGACGGTGTCCTGACCGGTTATACCAGAGATTACATACGTGTAAGTATGCTGGGGGCACCGGTGATCGGAATTGGACTGATGATGGTCAATTATCTTGGTGTGGAGAATCATCCGGAGCTGGCATCAGCCTACCTTATCGCAGCCAATGTGATCAATCTTGTGTTGGACTATATATTCCTCAGATATACTACGCTGGGAATTACAGGTGCATCCTTATCAACTGTTCTTGGTTTCCTGTTTGCAATGGGAATTTTTGTGCTTTATATCCGCTCTGATAAGCGAAACCTCCACCTGATCCTGCTAAAGCCGGGCGAACTTGGAATCACAAAGGAAGCAATCATCACAGGCATGCCAATGCTGATCTTTATGGCAGCTAATTTTGTAAAGGCGCTTGGACTGAATACCATTATCATGAACCAGCTGGGCGAGGAAGGTATGGCAGTATTTACTGTCTGTGACAATGTGCTGCTGATTGTCGAGATGCTTACAGGCGGAATCATCGGTGTGATCCCCAATGTGGCAGGAATCCTTTTCGGAGAGAAGGACTACGTGGGAATCCGGGTTCTCTGTAAAAAGATGCTGAAATACAGTTACATCCTGCTGGCTGTGATCTTTGTCCTTATTATGCTGTTTACCGAGGAAATCACTGTTATGTTCGGAAGCGGCGGTGGCGAGCTGGGCAGTCATATGGTCCAGGCGCTGCGAATCTTTGCTTTGTGTGTGGCACCTTATCTGTGGAATAAGTTTATTATCAGCTATTACGAGTCCATTGAGGAGACAGCCATTGCAAGCTTTGCCACATTTCTGGAGAATGCGGTGGTAGTTCTGCCTGCAACCCTGGTGGGAATCCTTGTATGGAAACAGATTGACGGGATCGGTATCGACGGAATTGCAGCAGGATTTGTTGCCACTGAGATCATAACTGCAGTTGTAGCCTGTATTTTCAGAAAAATCAGGCATAAGAATACAAGCTTTTATATTGTTCCTGACAAAAATCCGGGGATTAATCTGGATTTTTCCATTAAGAGTACCATGGAGGAAGCACAAACGGTTCATAAGAGGATCATAGAGTTCTGCCAGGAACAGGGAGTTTCTAAAAGCAAGGCAAATCTTGCCGCAGTGTGTGCGGAGGAAATGACTGTAAATATTATACGATTCGGGGGAAAAACCTCCAACTGGATCGACATTAACCTCTGTCTGGAGGATGATCTCTGCAGACTGAGGATCAGAGATAACGGTGTAAATTTCAACCCTCTGGAATATCAGTATGACAGTGAAGACTTTGATATACATGGGATTGAACTTGTCAAGAAGGTATCAAAATCCATGGATTATATTCGTGCGATTGATATGAATAATACCATAATATCTTTTTAGGAGGTACATGAAAATGAAAAATATTAATGAAAGGAACAATTTTGTTTTTGAGTTTCGGCCGGTAACAGAATTGTTCGAGGAACAGGTGAAGCTTCATCCTGAGAAATGTGCAGTTGTCTCCGGCAAAGAGAGCTTTACCTATGTACAGCTCAATGAACGGGCCAACAGGATTGCCAATGCACTTGTGGAAAAAGGTGTCAGACGGGAGACCATCGTAGGTGTGGTTCTTGAGAGATGCTGTGATTTCTATGCAGTGCGACAGGGTATCCTGAAGGCAGGAGGAGCATTTGCAGTTGCCACACCGGATTATCCTGATGACAGGATCCGGTATATTTTTGAGGATTCAGGAGCTCCTTTTATTATCACAACAAAGGAGATCGCAGAGGAACGAAGGGAACTGTTTGCTAAGCTTCCCTGTACAGTACTTCTGATTGAGGAACTTCTGGAGAATGAGAATACAGAGAATCCTCAGGTAAAGATCGGGGAGCATGATCTTTGTTATTGTATCTATACTTCTGGTTCCACAGGCAAGCCCAAGGGTGTGCTGATCGAACATATCAACCTTGCCAATTTTGTAAATCCGGATCCGAAAAATGCGGAAACTTATGGTTATGTCAGCAGGGGATCGGTTTCTCTTTCCATGGCAGCCATGACCTTTGATGTGTCTGTTCTGGAGGAATTTCTGCCACTTACCAACGGGATGACTGCGGTGATCGCCTCTGATGAGGAGATTCTGAATCCTCTTATGCTGGGTGAGCTGATCGTCAGAAATAAAGTGGATATTATGACCACAACTCCTACTTACCTGTCCAATATGATCGATCTGCCCCAGCTTGAAAAAGCAGTTTCTCAGATTAAGGTGTTTGATGTAGGTGCAGAGGCTTTTCCTCCGGCTCTGTATGACAAGATTCGCAGAGTAAACCCGGATGCTTACATTATGAATGGTTATGGACCTACGGAAACTACCATCAGCTGTACCATGAAGGTAATTACGGACAGCAGAAACATTACCATTGGTACGCCTAACGGTAATGTGAAGGTATATATTGTAGATAAAGAGAATAAGATCCTTCCGGACGGAGAGACCGGAGAGCTTGTGATCGCAGGACTGGGCGTTGGCAGAGGTTATATGAATCTGCCGGATAAAACAGAGGCTGTATTCATTGATCTTAACGGAGAGAGAGCTTATAAGACCGGTGACCTTGCAAGGATCAGCCCTGAGGGTGAGATTGAATTTTTCGGAAGAATAGACAATCAGATCAAGCTTCGCGGTCTGAGGATTGAGCTTGGTGAGATCGAGGAGGTGATCAATTCCTATGAGGGAATCATTACCAGCATTACTCTGCCTGTAGATAACAAATTCCTCTGCTGCTATTTTATGGCTGACCGCCAGATCAATACAGAGGAGCTTTCTGCCTATGCATCAGAGTCCCTGGCTCATTATATGGTTCCTGAGGTTTTTGTCCAACTGGAAAAGATGCCTGTGACACAGAATGGCAAAATTGATAAGAAAGCACTGCCAAAGCCGGCTGCACAGCCAAAGAATCTGAAAGAACCCCAGACTCCTATGCAGAAGAAGATTTTTGAAATCGTTGCAGACGTTGTGGAGAATGATTTTTTTGGAACTGACACAAGTTTTTACAGGGCGGGGCTGTCTTCTATCAGTGCCATGAAGCTTTGTATTCTGATCTCAGAGGAATTCGGAGTGACTGTGAAAACCAGTGATATCCACGAAAACAATACGGTGGAGAAACTGGAAAAATATGTGATGCTTGCACCGAAGATCAGAACCTATGAAAAGAGAGAAGTTTACCCTCTTACCGGCTCCCAGAAGGGTATTTTTGCAGAGTGCATGAAGAATCCTGAGAGTACGGTATACAATATTCCGTTCCTGTTTGAACTGGAAAGCTCTGTTGACGTTCAGAAGCTGTCAGATGCCATTTCTCAGATGATCGCTGCACATCCGTATCTGCTGACAAAGGTTTATTTAAGTGACAACGGAGAGATGGTGCAGAAGCCTTGTGAGGAAGCCTTTGTACCAGAGGTGGTCCGGACCACAAATGAGCAGTTTGAAAAGATGAAAGATGAGCTGGTGCGTCCCTTTAAGCTGGAAAAGGGACGGCTGTTCCGGGCGGGGATTTATGTGACAGAAGACAGGAAATATCTTTTTACAGATTTCCACCATATCCTGGCAGATGGTAATTCCTATGATATTATTTTTGAGGATATCGATCGGGCCTATCTGGGTGAGAAATTGGAGAAAGAATCCTACACAGGCTTTGATGCTGCCCTTGATGAAGAACAGCAGATGAAAGAGGGAAAATATAAGAAGGCCGAGAAATATTATGACAGTATTTTCGAGGGAATTGAGACAGAATCCCTGCCTCTTCCTGACTGCTCAGGAAAGACTCCTGAGAGAGGATATCTGTCGATGCCTGTGGACACTGGAGAGTCTCTGGTACTTTCTGCCTGCGAGAAGCTGGGGGTTACTCCAAACATTTTGTTTACAGGTGTATTCGGCATTCTCATGAGCAGATATTCCAATTCCGAGGAGAGTCTTTTTGCAACTATTTATAATGGAAGAAATGATTCCAGACTGGAGAATACAGTCTGCATGCTTGTAAAGACTCTGCCGGTTTACTGTTCCTGTGATCCGAAAGTCACCATACAGGCCTATATGACAGAGCTCTCTGAGCAGATTCTGTCTTCCATGGCAAATGATATTTTTCCGTTCTCTGATATTTGTGCAAAGTACGGGATTAATTCTGATCTGGTATTTGCATATCAGGCAGAGCTTGGGGATGATTTCCCAATCGGGGATACTGTTGCCAGGGGCCATGACCTTTCTCCAGATATGTCAAAGATGCCTCTGCTGATCCAGGTAAGAGAATACGATCATAAATATGTGCTTACTGCAGAATACCGCAGTGACATGTACAGTGAAGCCTTTGTACGTGGAATATTGGAATCCTATGAGGCAGCTATGGATTCCCTGCTGAAAGCAAAATATATTTCGGAAGTTTCTGTTCTTTCCCAAAATGGAGCGGACAAAATTTCGGAATTTAATAATACTGCCTGCGAATATGACAGAAGTAAGACCATCGCTGATATGTTTGAGGAGCTGGTACAGACCATTCCTGACCATACGGCTGTGGTATTTAAGGATAAAAAATATACTTACAGAGAACTGGATGAGATCAGTGACAGACTTGGAAAATATATCGCATCCCAGGGAATTGGCAGTGAAGATGTTGTTTCCATTCTGATCCCCCGCTGTGAATATATGGCGATCGCACCGATGGGCGTGATAAAGGCAGGTGCAGCTTACCAGCCTCTGGATCCAACCTATCCCAAGGACCGCCTGATGTACATGATGGAGGATTCCTCTGCAAAGCTTCTCATTGCTGACAGAGAGCTTCTTTCTCTGGTAGACGGATATAAAGGACCGGTGCTGTTTACAGATCAGATCTGGCAGCTGGAGGATAGGGATGTTGTGCTTAAGAAGCCGCAGTTGCATGATCTGTTTATCCTTTTGTATACTTCCGGTTCCACAGGTGTGCCAAAAGGCTGTATGCTGGAATATGGAAATATTACTGCTTTCTGTCACTGGTTCAAGAGATATTATGGCATAGATTCGGATTCCAGGGTAGCTGCATATGCTTCCTTTGGTTTTGATGCCTGCATGATGGATATTTACGGTGCCATCACAAACGGTGCACAGCTTCACATTATTCCGGAGGAGATCCGTCTGGATTTCATTGGACTGCAGCACTATTTTGAGGAAAATGGCATCACGCATTCCTTTATGACTACTCAGGTGGGAAGGCAGTTTGCGCTGGAGATGGATTGTAAGAGCCTGAGATATCTTTCTGTAGGAGGAGAGAAACTGGTTCCATGTGAGCCGCCAAAAGATTATAAGTTTATCAATGCTTATGGACCTACAGAGGCGACTATTTTTACGACTGTATTTGAAGTGGACAAATATTATCCAAATGTCCCGATCGGAAAAGCACTTGACAATGTGAAGCTTTATATTACAGACAAGCTGGGGCATATGCTTCCTCCCGGTGCATGCGGAGAGCTGATGATCACCGGCTGGCAGGTTTCCAGAGGATATCTTAACAAGCCGGAAAAAACTGCCGAGGTTTATACAAAGAATCTTTATGATGATACACCGGGATACGAAGTGATGTATCATTCAGGTGATGTGGCAAGATTTCTTCCGGATGGAAATATCCAGATCATTGGCAGAAAGGATTCCCAGGTTAAGATCAGAGGTTTCAGGATTGAGCTTTCTGAGGTTGAGGAAGTGATCCGCAGATATGAGGGCATCAGGGATGCCACTGTAGTTGCCTTTGATGATCCAAATGGTGGAAAATATATTGCTGCCTATGTGGTATCGGACAGCACTGTTGATATCAATGCCCTGAATGATTTTATTAAAGAGACAAAGCCTGCCTATATGGTACCTGCAGTTACCATGCAGATTGATAAAATTCCTCTGAACCAGAACCAGAAGGTAAATAAAAAGGCTCTTCCTCTGCCTGAGAAAAAAGCAGCGGAGATCATTAAGCCTGAGAATGAGGTTCAGCAGATATTATTTGACTGTATCGCAGAGGTTCTGGGGTATACGGATTTTGGGATTACCACAGATATTTATGAGGCAGGTCTGACATCCATCACTGCCATTAAGCTGAATATCCTGATCTCCAAAGCCTTTGACATTGTGATCAAAACTTCAGATATTAAGAATCATCCTACTATCCGAATGATGGAGGAATTTGTAAAAACTGCGGGAAAAGAAAGCAAAAGGGAAGTACAGGAAAGTTATCCTCTTACCAACACTCAGGAGGGGATTTTCATTGAGTGTACTGCAAATATGGGTTCTACCATTTACAATATCCCGTATCTGTTAAAGCTTGATAACAAGGTGGATCTGGACAGACTGGCAGAAGCCATTGACAGTACTGTTGAGGCGCATCCTTATCTGAAAACCCGTCTGTTTATGGATGACAACGGAAATGTACTTCAGAAACGAAACGATGGGCTCAGTTATAAAACACCGATTTTAAACGGAATGAACAGAGACACTCTGGTACGTCCATATATGTTGTTTAATGAACAGCTTTTCCGGTTTGAAATATACAGAACCTGTGATGGCAATTATCTGTTCCTGGACCTTCACCACATTGTTGCCGATGGTACATCTCTGGCTATTATAATTAATGATATTAACAGAGCTTACAGCGGTGAGAAGCTGGAACCGGAAGGTTATACTTCCTATGATCTGGCACTGGATAACAGAGATGCCCTGGCAGGTGATATCTATAAAAATGCAGAGAATTATTATAAGTCAGTATTTGAACATGCAGGTGGAAGCATCAGCTTCTATCCGGACAAAAACGGTGCGGCTCCAACAGCAGAACTTTACCACAGAGAGACCAGATTCATTTCCGTGCAGGATGTGAAGGAATTCTGTAAAAAGCATGGAATTACGGAGAATGTATTCTTCATTTCCGCTTTTGGTATCACACTTGGAAAATATAATTTCAAAAAGGATGCTGTATTTACCACTATTTACCATGGAAGAAACGATTCCAGACTTTCGGAAACAGTGGGTATGCTGGTAAAAACACTCCCTGTTTTCTGCGATTTCTCAGGAACAGCTAAAGATTGCTTAAGCGGTGTACAGAAACAGCTGATCGATTCCATGAACAACGATATTTATCCTTTCTCACAGATCAGCCATGAGTTTGATATTAAGGCAGATGCCATGGTTATTTACCAGGGCGACAATTTTGCTTTTGACACCATTGGCGGGGAATATGCACAGGAGGAGCCTGTCAGCCTGAACATGGCAAAGGCACCGGTTTCTGTCAGCATTTCCATTGAAAAGAACAGATTTGTCTTTGAGATTGAGTACAGAGGGGATATGTACCATGAGGAAACTATCCGGTATCTGGCTGACAATCTGGAAACCACTGCAGAGGGAATCTTGAGGGAATGCGATCCGGCTGATATCCGGCTGATGTTTGAGGAAAAAACTCAGATGGAGGATATTCCGGAACATGCAGGAAAGACCTTCATAGATCTGTTTAAGGAGATGGCTGCCAGATATCCGGACAGACCGGCAGTGCGGGATGACTCCGGAGATTTTACTTACAGAGAGTTGGACAGAATGTCTGATTATATTGCTCAGAAGCTTACGGAAAACGGATTTGGCCCGGAACAGGCAGCAGGTATCCTGTGCGGCAGGACAAAGGAATATACAGTAGCCTATGTGGGTGTTATGAAGGCCGGCGGAGCCTATGTTCCTCTGGATCCGGAGTATCCACAGAGCAGAATTGAATATATGCTGAAGGATTCAGGAGCAAGAAATCTCCTTGTGATCGATCAGTATCAGAATCTTGTGGAATTTTATGACGGAAATGTGATCAGTCTGGACAGTGTGTCAGATGAGGCTGAGGATTTTGAACTTTCTGCAGAGCTTATTTCTCCGAAACCGGAGAACCTTGCCTACATGATCTATACCTCAGGCTCCACAGGAAAGCCAAAGGGTGTTATGATCGAGCACAGAAATCTGTTGAACCTGATCGAATATATCACACTGAGCAGAAATACTTCACCGGATGACATTGTGGCAGAGTTTGCAAGCTTCTGTTTCGATGCGTCAGTGATCGATTTATTTGCACCTCTTACCGCAGGAGCAGTCCTGTATATTTTACCGGAGAGTATCCGTAAGGACGCCATTGCCATAAGCAGATATATAAAGGAAAAAGAGATTACCACCGCAACCTTCCCTACCCAGATGGGAGAACTGGTTACAGAACTTCTGGAGGATGCACCTGCTCTTAAATTTGTTACACTTGGCGGCGAGAAATTCAAGCATTACCGTAACCGTACCTATCAGATGATCAATGGCTACGGTCCCACAGAGAATACGGTTTCTTCCACAGAGTTTTGGGTAGACAGACAGTATGACAACATCCCGATTGGAAAATCACAGCGGAATGTGCGCAGCTACATTGTGGATGAGAATCTGAACCGGCTTCCGGTGGGTGCGTCCGGCGAACTTTGTCACGCAGGAAGGCAGATTGCCAGAGGATATCATAATCTTCCGGAAAAAACAGCATCTGTGTTTGTAGAAAATCCATTTGCTGTATGTGAGCAGGAAAGCCGTCTTTACAGGACCGGTGATATGGTCCGCATGAAAGGTGACGGAAATATTGAGTACATAGGCCGGATCGATTCACAGGTGAAGATCAGAGGATATCGTGTGGAGCTTGGTGAGATCGAAGGTGCCCTTCTGAAACATGAGCTGGTGAAAAATGCAGCCGTTACAGTAATTGAAAAGGGTGGAAATAAATATATCACAGCTTATTATACAGGAGAAGCCATCCCGGAGGATGAACTGAAGACCTTCCTGGAGCCGCTGATCCCGGATTATATGATGCCGTCTTTCTTTGTCAGCATTGAGGAAATGCCTGTGACACCGGGCGGTAAGATTGATAAAAAAGCACTGCCAATGCCGGAGGTAACCACGAACACTGCCAGCTATGTAGAGCCGGTTACTGCAGCTCAGAGAGCACTCTGTGAGATTTTTGAGAAAGCACTGGGAATTGAAAGAGTAGGGATTGAGGACAACTTCTTTGAGCTGGGCGGATCTTCCCTTACTGCATCCAAGGTTGCTGTTATGTGTCTGTCAAAGAATATTTCACTGGTATATGCGGATATTTTCAAATATCCTACTGTACGGGAACTTGCAGCTCTGGTTGATGATGACGGAGTTACAGAGGCTGCACAGAGCAAGAATGAATTTTCGGATTATAACTATAACAGGATCCAGAATGTGATCAGCGCAAATACAGAAGAAAATGCAGACCGGATCACAAAGGAAAAGCTGGGAGATATTATGGTCACAGGTGCCACAGGTTTCCTGGGAATCCATGTCCTTAAAGCATTCCTTGACAATTATGACGGTAAGGTTTACTGTCTTGTACGTAAGGGCAAATATGAATCGCCTGAAAAGCGAATGATGAACATGCTGATGTACTATTTTGATGATCCACACAAAGAGCTGTTTGAAAGCCGTATTATCTGTGTGGATGGGGATATTACCTCAAAGGAACAGGTAACAGGATTTTCAGAATACAAATTCAGCACCATCATTAACTGTGCTGCCTGCGTAAAGCATTTTGCGGCTGATGATGTACTGGAGAGAATTAATGTGCAGGGTGTGGAAAATCTGATCGATTTCTGTAAGAATAACGGCCGCAGACTGATCCAGATTTCTACGGTCTCCGTTGCAGGAGAAGGTTCTGACGGTGTTCCGCCAATGTCCAGAGTTTTCTGTGAGAATGATCTGTACATCGGACAGAATATTACCAACGAATATATCCGCACCAAATTCCTGGCAGAGAGGGCGGTTCTGGAAGCAGTTTCCGAGGGACTGGACGGCAAGGTAGTCCGGGTAGGTAATCTGATGAGCCGAAACTCTGACGGTGAGTTCCAGATTAATTTCATTACCAATGGATTCCTTCGCAGCCTGAGAGGTTATGCGGCTGTAGGTAAATTCCCTATGGGCGGTATGCATGAGGTGGCAGAATTCTCACCGATTGATTCTACTGCGCTGGCAGTTCTGAGACTGGCTCAGACCGACCGGAGATTTACCGTATTCCATGCATGCAACAGCCATCATATTTATATGGCAGACCTGATCTACGCAATGCGCAGCTATGGATTCAGGATTGATATTGTAAGAGATGAGGATTTTGAGGCAGCAGTGAAGGAATTTGCAAAGACCGGTCAGGATTCTGATGCGGTTTCCGGACTGATCGCCTATACCTCACATAATGAAAATGAAATCTATACCGTTGATTACAGCAATCGTTTTACAGCACAGGTTCTGTACAGGCTGGATTATAAATGGCCGGTTACAGATGACAGATATCTGGAAAATGCAATTGCAGCACTTGACAGACTTACATTTTTTGATTGATTCAGGAGGGAAAATTACAATGGAAATTATCACAAAAACAGAAGGTAACAAAGCAACTATGGAAATCAGCGGATGGCTTGATACACAGACAGCTCCCCAGTTAGGGGAGGCTCTGTCCGGACTTGAAGACAGCATCACAAGTCTGGTATTTGATTTTACAAATCTGGAGTATATTTCATCTGCAGGCTTACGTCAGGTGATCGTAGCCTACAAAAAAATGGCTCAAAAGGATGGATTTAAGATCATCAATGTTTCTGATGAGGTTTACGATGTATTCAGCCTTACAGGGTTTGACAGCAAGATCGATATTCAGAAGAAGTAACTGTTGATCAGATGCAGAAATTATACAGGATCAATATTAATCATTTTGAGGATCCGCTTAAGAATGAAAGGCTTCTGGATCTGGTTGGGATCAGAAGAAGAGAAAAGGTCATCAGGTATCGTATGCCTGATGACCGCAAAAGAAGTCTGGGTGCAGGGATCATCATCAGAAAAATCCTCGATGAAAACGGGCTTACGGAAAGCTGCCTGAGATATTCTGACAATGAAAAGCCGGTTGTGGATGGTCTTTTTTTTAATGTATCTCATGCGGGGGACTATGTTGTGGGTGTGCTGTCAGACTGCGAAGTCGGGTGCGATATTGAGAAAAATGCCAATGCGCCTCTTGAGGTGGCAGAACATTATTTCTATCATTCAGAGCTTGCTTACATCAAGGCTGCGGAGGACAAAGATAAGGCGTTTTTTACGCTCTGGACATTAAAAGAAAGTTATATGAAAATGACAGGCAGAGGAATGAGCCTCCCTTTGGATTCTTTTGAAGTGGTTCCCACAGCAGAGGGGTTTGTCCTCGGAAAATCCTCAGAAAGGCCATGCTTTTTTGAGACAATGGAATTTGACGGTTATATTTTCTCGGTCAGCAGTGAGAGAGCTTTTTCTCTTCACAATCCATTGAAAATTGCTTTTGACGATATTTATGTATGATCACAGAGGATTTTTCAGACACGTTCTAGAGTTCCAATCAGACAGGAAAGCGTATATGTCAGATATTGCTTCTGCTGTACGGGAGAACTGAGGAAGGCATCGGAGCAGGTAAACCAGGTGTAACAGGTATTTCTGGTTGCTGCTTTCCGGTGCTTTCTGTCAATTCCGGACCCGAGAGATTTCGGGATAACCGTATCCTCCTCTGGGAGATAATAGTAATCCTTATAATCTGCATAGTATTGTTTCAGTTTCCCGTCAGTTGTCTTGATAATTAAATTGATTTCTTCGTCTTTTCCTGTCAGATAGAAGTCGGTGTTTCCATTGGAAAATTCCTGTGGCAGTGTGCAGGGGAGCTTCAGTTTCAGGATCAGGTTGTCTCCGTCAAATTCACTGTATGTAACTTCATAATCTCCATCATAGATGCAAAGATATCCCAGCATATCAAAGATTCTTCCAAGTCCCAGCACATCCTCCAGGTTATGTCCAAGGATTTCATCAGCTGTAAAGGCATCTCTTTTTTTCAGAAAATCTTTGTAAAGTTTAATGCATTCCTTACCATTATCATAAATCCTGTCTTTGATCCCCAGAAATTCTTCCATGCAGGGCTGCTTCATGGCAGACAGTTTTAAAAGTGACTTTAACGGTTTTAATGTCAGGTAGAGATCCAGCGACTGTTTTCCTGTAAACGGAGAGGGAATTCCATATTTTTCATATCGTGCTTCCAGATATGGCTGGTCGAAGCGGTCTCCGTTGTAGGAAATCAGCAAATCACATTGCTGAAGAAATTGTGAAAAAATTCTCAGAATTGTCTCTTCTTCACTTGCATTTTCCGCCATCCATTGATAAAAATTCCAAGTTTCATCTTCAATTCCAACAGCTCCGATCAGGTATAAATACGTGGAATTTCTTGATAATCCGGTGGTTTCAATGTCGTAAAAAACAGGTGTAAAATTGTATTTTTGGAAGAATTTTCCGGTGAAAAATTTAACAGTCTCAAAGTCTGGAAACCCTTGTAAAATGGGCATTTTTTTAACAATCATGTTAATAATTTTTCCTTTCTGAAATTGTATTCAATTATACACAAGAAAATGAAATTTGGGTAGTGCTTTTTTTGAAAAAATGGTTTATATTATAAACAGGTTGATAAAAATGTACAAAAAAGTATATGGATTTTATCAAAAACAGAGCACTTTGGTGGTGCTTAATATAAAAGGAGGGAACGAAATGGGAATTTTAACCTTTAAGGGTGGTGTTCATCCTTATGACGGAAAAGAATTATCCAAGAACAGTCCGGTAGTGAAATATCTGCCAAAGGGAGATATGGTATATCCTCTTTCCCAGCATATCGGTGCTCCGGCTGCAGCGATAGTTCAGAAGGGAGACCATGTGCTCGCAGGACAGAAGATCGCAGATGCTGCGGGGTTTGTCTCATCACCGATCCATTCGTCTGTTTCCGGTACGGTAAAAGGAATCGAACCGCGCCTGACAGCAACAGGTTCTATGGTCAATTCCATTATCATTGAGAATGACCAGCAGTATGAAAGTGTGGAATTTACTCCTGCACGTCTGGAAGATCTTTCGAAAGAGGAGATTCTGGCGAGAATTAAAGAAGGCGGAGTAGTGGGAATGGGTGGCGCCGGATTCCCCACACAGGTAAAGCTTGCGCCAAAGGAACCGGAGAAGATCGATCATATCCTTGTAAACGGTGCCGAGTGTGAACCCTATCTTACCAGTGACTACAGAAGAATGCTGGATGACTCTGAGAAGCTGATCGAGGGCTTAAGAGTTATGCTGAAGCTCTTTGACAATGCGAAGGGATATATCTGTATTGAGGATAACAAGCCTGACTGTATTGCGAAACTGAAAGAAATGGTAAAAGATATTCCACGTATTGAAGTAGCAGAGCTGATGACCAAGTACCCACAGGGGGGTGAGCGTTTCCTGATCAAGGCTGTCACAGACAGAGAGATCAACTCTGCCATGCTTCCGGCAGATGCAGGATGCGTAGTTGACAACGTAGATACCGTAATTGCTGTTTATGAAGCCGTTATCCTTGGAAAACCTGTTATGGACCGTATCGTGACAGTAACAGGACAGGGGATTAAGAATCCGCAGAACTTTGATGTCCTTTCCGGAACAGATATGGCAGAGCTGATTGAAGCTGCCGGCGGACTGACAGACAATGTATCCAAAGTAATTTCAGGTGGTCCTATGATGGGATTTGCCATGTATGACACTCATGTACCATGTATTAAGACAAGTTCCGCATGTCTCTGTCTGGAGAAGGATGATGTGGCAGATGCCGAACAGACTGCATGCATTAACTGCGGCAGATGTGTAGGAGTCTGTCCCGGCCATGTCATTCCTGCAAGACTTGCAACCTTTGCAGAGCATGGTGACATGAAGAGCTTCCAGAAATTTGATGGTATGGAGTGCTGCGAATGTGGCTGCTGCAGTTATATCTGCCCTGCCAAGCGTCCGCTGACCCAGATGATCAAATCTATGCGTAAGATGGTTCTGGCAAGCCGTAAGAAAAAGTAAAAGGGGGACATCGTAATGGATCAGATGTTACATGTATCATCCAATCCCCATGTCCGGGATAAGATGACAACAAGCAAAATCATGCAGCTTGTGGTACTGGCGCTTCTGCCGACCACACTGTTTGGAATTTATAATTTTGGCCTTCGTGCCTTACTGGTAGTAGTGATCACCGTCGCTTCCAGTGTATTCTTTGAGTGGATTTATGACAAGCTGATGCATAAGAAGAACACAATTACAGACTTCAGTGCAGTTGTTACAGGTTTATTACTTGCATTAAATATGCCTGCATCAATTCCGCTCTGGATGCCTGTACTTGGCAGTGCATTTGCAATCATCGTTGTAAAACAGCTCTTCGGTGGTCTGGGACAGAACTTCATGAACCCGGCACTTGCAGGAAGATGTTTCCTGATGATCTCTTTCGCAGGAAAGATGACAGATTTCGCAGTAAGCGACAGCTTCAGAGGTGTGGTAGATACTGTATCCGGTGCAACTCCTCTGGCAGCTCTGAAACAGAATGGATTTACAGACAGTTCTGTATCTGTATTACATATGTTTATCGGTGATATCCAGGGAACTATCGGTGAGACTTCTGCCCTTGCGATCCTGATCGGAGCAGCAATCCTTCTGGTTTTCAAGGTGATCGATCTGAAGATCCCGCTTACCTATATTGGAAGTTTCGCAGTATTTGTAATCCTTTACATGCTTGGAACAGGCAAGGGATTTGACGTGAACTATCTGTTCAGCCACATCTTCGGCGGTGGTCTTATGCTTGGTGCATGGTTTATGGCTACAGACTATGTCACAACACCGATCACACCAAGAGGACAGTATGTATACGGTGTCTGTCTTGGTGTATTGACTGCGGTCTTCCGTCTCTTCGGCGGTTCCGCAGAGGGCGTATCCTATGCGATCATTTTCTGCAACCTGTTAGTTCCGATGATTGAACGTGTGACTCGTCACCCGGCATTTGGGAAAGGGGGCAAAAAGGCATGAGTAACAGAATTATCAAAGATACCATAGCCATTACAGTGATCACACTGGTGGCAGGACTTGCCCTTGGTGTAGTCCAGGATATTACAGCAGATCCTATTGCAAAGCAGGAAGCTCAGGCGAAACAGGATGCTTATAAGGCAGTATTTGCAGATGCGGACAGTTTTGAGACAGTGGATGTGGATGCGGATGCCATGCAGTCTTATCTGGATGAGAACGGATATGCGGCACAGGCCATAGATGAGACTATGCTTGCCAAAGATGCTTCAGGCAATGAACTGGGATATGCATTTACAGTAACCACTTCCGAGGGTTACGGCGGAGATATCCAGTTTGCAATGGGTATCCAGGATGACGGTACCTTAAATGGAATTTCCATTCTTTCCATCGGTGAGACCGCAGGTCTTGGTATGAGAGCAAACACAGATGCATTTAAGGATCAGTTCAAAGATAAGAACGTAGACAAATTTGAATATACAAAGACCGGTGCCACAGCGGATGATCAGATCGATGCGTTAAGTGGTGCCACTATTACAACGAATGCCATGACAAACGGTGTTAATGCCGGATTATGTGCATTCCAGTATGAGAAAGGGGGAAATCAGTGATGAAACCAAACACACCTGCTGAACGTTTATATAACGGAATCATCAAAGAAAATCCTACCTTTGTACTGATGCTTGGTATGTGTCCTACACTGGCTATCACCACATCTGCAACCAATGGTATCGGAATGGGACTTACTACAACAGTGATTCTTGCAGCATCCAACTTAATGATCTCTCTTCTGAGAAACTTTATTCCGGACAGAGTGCGTATGCCTGCATTTATTGTAGTTGTTGCTTCCTTTGTAACAGTTGTACAGCTTCTTTTACAGGGATTTATCCCAAGTCTGTATGACTCCCTTGGAATCTATATTCCTCTGATCGTAGTTAACTGTATCATTCTTGGACGTGCAGAAGCATATGCATCCAAGAATAAACCGATTGCCTCTCTGTTTGATGGTATTGGTATGGGTCTTGGATTTACCTTAAGTATCACCTGTATTGGTGCAGTACGTGAGCTGATCGGTGCAGGTTCTCTGTTCGGACATCAGATTCTTCCTCTGGCAGATGCTGCAGCAGGTAAGGCAGGTTATGAACCGATTACAATCTTTATCCTGGCACCCGGAGCATTCTTTGTTCTGGCAGCGCTTTCTGCATTACAGAACAAATTCAAAATCGGTGCAGCCAAACGTGGCATTGATCCAAGTAATCCTGATTGCGGCGGAAGCTGTGCAGCCTGTGGCAATACCATGTGTAAGGGAAAAAGGGGGTAATGGATTATGAAAGAACTTTTGATCATACTTGTAAGCTCAGCGATTGTAAATAACGTAGTCCTCAGCCAGTTCCTTGGCCTCTGTCCTTTCCTTGGTGTTTCCAAGAGTGTTGAGACAGCAGCCGGCATGGGCGGTGCGATCATCTTCGTTATTACACTGTCATCTTTTGTGACAGGTATTATTTACAATGCTATCTTGGTTCCTACGAACCTGACTTATCTGCAGACTATCGTATTCATCCTACTGATCGCGGCGCTGGTACAGTTTGTAGAGATGTTCCTTAAGAAGACAATGCCTTCCCTGTATCAGGCACTTGGTGTGTATCTTCCGCTGATCACAACAAACTGTGCGGTTCTTGGTGTTGCCCTTACAAACGTGCAGAAAGAGTATAATGTTCTTCAGGGAACAGTGAACGGATTTGCAACAGCAGTGGGCTTTACTATTTCCATCGTGCTGATGGCTGGTATCCGTGAGAAAATCGCATACAATGACATTCCAAAATCCTTCCAGGGATTCCCTACAGTTCTGCTGACAGCCGGACTGATGGCAATTGCCTTCTTCGGATTTTCAGGACTGATTTAAGGAGGGGACTGGTATGAATATAGGAGCAATTATCGCGGCAACTGTACTGGTTGCGGCAGTAGGTCTTTTTATCGGTGTTTTCCTTGGTGTTGCCGGTAAGAAGTTTGCTGTGGAAGTGGATGAGAAGGAAGTTGCTGTTCGTGAGGCGCTTCCCGGTAATAACTGCGGTGGCTGTGGTTATCCCGGCTGTGATGGTCTGGCAGCAGCGATCGCCAAAGGTGAGGCACCTGTAAATGGATGTCCGGTAGGCGGTGAGCCTGTCGGGAAAGTGATCGCAGCGATCATGGGACAGGAAGTTGTGGAGACTGCCCGTCAGGTGGCGTATGTGAAGTGTGCGGGTACCTGTGAGAAGACGAAGGATAATTATGAGTATACAGGTGTGGAAGATTGTGAGATGATGGCTTTCATTCCCGGTGGTGGTGCGAAGTCCTGTACTTATGGATGCCTTGGTTTTGGAAGCTGCGTGAAGGCCTGTCCGTTTGGGGCGATTGATGTTGTGAACGGTGTGGCGGTTGTTGATAAGGAGGCTTGTAAGGCCTGCGGTAAGTGTGTTGCCAAGTGTCCGAAGCATCTGATCGAGCTTGTGCCCTATGAGCAGAATACGTTTGTGCAGTGTAGTTCTCATGCGAAAGGTAAGGCTGTTACTTCTGCGTGTGAGGTTGGCTGTATCGGATGTAAGAAGTGTGAGAAGACTTGCCCGAATGGGGCGATTACGGTTGATAATTTCTGTGCGCATATTGATTATAGTAAGTGTACGAATTGTGGGGCTTGTAAAGAGGTTTGTCCGAGACATATTATTCAGTAATGGGAGGAAGAACTGCTGTGTGAAGGCATGGCAGTTCTTTTTGTTCGATTAAGGGACGCGAATATATGTTTGCGTTATGGGGTGGGATGTGGTATGATGAATCGGAAGTGATGAATTTGGGACGGAGGATGTATCATGATTGCGTTTGTTCATGGAATGGCTGTGGATATGACTGAGAGCTCGGTGGTTGTTGAGGCCGGGGGGATTGGTTATGAGATATATATGACGGGGGCAGATTTGTCTGAGATTCGTATGGGGGAGGATGTGAAGGTCCATACTTATTTTAGTGTGAGAGAGGATGCCATGAAGCTGTATGGGTTCAGGGCTAAGGATGATCTGCAGATGTTTAAGCTGCTTCTTGGCGTGAATGGTGTGGGGCCGAAGGCTGCGCTGGGGGTTCTGGCGGGGATTACGGCGGATGAATTGAGGTTTGCAATTCTTTCGGATGATGTGAAGACGTTGTCGAAGGCTCCGGGTATCGGGAAGAAGACGGCTCAGAAGCTGATTCTTGAGCTGAAGGATAAGATGAATCTGGAGGATGCGTTTGAATTGAAGCTGGCTCATGAGCAGGAGAGGGCAGCAGTGGGAGCCGGTGAGGTTTCGGATGGCAGGCAGGAAGCTGTTGAGGCTCTGGTTGCGCTGGGATACAGCAGTGCGGATGCGCTTCGGGCGGTGCGTAAGGTTACGGATGTGCCGCCGGATGATGTGGAAGGTCTTTTGAAGGCTGCGCTGAAGAATTTTTAACTGAAGCAGGATTTTACGCTCTGGTAGATTGGATTGCCTGTATTGTTATAGAATTGTTATAGGTTAGGATGGGTAACAGATGGAGAAACGTATTATAACTACGGATGTGACGGAGGAGGATTTTTCTCTGGAGGGGAATCTCCGGCCGCAGACGTTGGATGATTATATTGGTCAGGAGAAGACCAAGAGTACTTTGAAGGTTTATATAGAGGCTGCGAAGCAGAGGCATGATGCGTTGGATCATGTTTTGTTTTATGGTCCTCCGGGGCTTGGTAAGACTACTCTTTCGGGGATTATTGCCAATGAGATGGGGGTTCATATGAAGGTGACTTCCGGGCCGGCTATTGAGAAGCCGGGGGAGATGGCTGCGATCCTTAATAATCTGCAGGAGGGAGATATTCTGTTTGTGGATGAGATCCACCGCCTGAACAGGCAGGTGGAGGAGGTCCTTTATCCTGCTATGGAGGATTATGCTATTGATATTATGATCGGGAAGGGAGCTTCTGCCAGGTCTATACGTCTGGATCTGCCGAAGTTTACACTGGTGGGGGCGACTACCAGGGCAGGACTTCTGTCTGCACCTCTTCGTGACCGTTTTGGTGTGATGCATCATCTGGAGTTTTATACTCATGAGGAGCTGAAGACGATCATTATCCGTTCTGCTCAGGTTCTTGGAGTGGAGATTGATGAGAAGGGTGCGGCTGAGATTGCCAAGAGATCCAGGGGAACTCCGAGGCTTGCCAACCGTCTGCTGAAGAGGGTTCGTGATTTTGCGCAGGTGAAGTATGATGGACGGATTACTTATGATGTGGCGTGTTTTGCGCTGAATCTTCTGGAAGTGGATCAGTATGGTCTGGATAAGATTGACAGAAGGATTCTTCAGACTATGATCGTGAATTTTCAGGGTGGTCCTGTGGGACTGGAGACTTTGGCTGCGGCGATAGGGGAGGATTCCGGTACGCTGGAGGATGTGTATGAGCCTTATCTGCTGCAGAATGGATTCCTGAACCGTACGCCGAGAGGACGTATGGCATCGGCGCTTGCGTATGAGCATCTGGGCTATCAGATGCCGGAGAAAAACTGAAGTTAAGGGCGTAAAAATATAAAAAAGTAAAAGTTTTTTAAAAATTCCTATACATTTCGACTGCTTTCGAGTATAATGAAGTAAATGTCCGGGGTTCCGGGCAGATTGAAGGAAGATACAGGAGGCTCGTACGGATGGCGGTCAAAAATACAGCAAAGGTAATCATAGGTGGTAAGATTATTACGCTGGGAGGCTATGAATCGGAAGAATATTTTCAGAAAGTAGCATCCTATATAAATAAAAAGATGGATGAGTTAAGTGCTATGCCGGGTTACAGCAGACAGCCCATGGAGACCAAGCATACACTTATCAGCCTGAATATTACAGATGACTATTTTAAGGCAAAGAAACAGGCGGAGGTTTTTGAACAGGATTTACAGCAGAAGGATCAGGAGATGTATGATCTGAAGCATGAGCTGATCTCGCTTCGTATGCAGATTGAGGAAGCGCAGAAGCATGAACAGGAAGCCCTGGAACAGAAGAGCCTTCTGGAGGGAAAGAATAAGGAACTGGAAAAGCAGATTGATGAGCTGCTGAAATAACAGAGGGGGGATTACTTCGGTGATTTCCCCTTTATGATTTGTTTCATATGTATTCGATTTGAATATTATAGCAATGCTCATAAATAATGCATTTAAGATGACTGTTATAGAAAACGTGAGGTATAGAATTGAGAAGAGAAGAGATTGAACTTCTGGCACCTGCCGGTTCCTATGAGGGATTTGAGGCAGCGATCGGTGCAGGTGCAGATGCGGTTTATGTAGGGGGAGCAGCCTTTGGCGCGCGGGCCTATGCGAAGAATTTCGGAGAGGAAGAGCTTTTGCGTGCCATTGATACTGCTCATATCCATGGCAGAAAACTTTATCTGACAGTGAATACGCTGTTGAAGAACAGGGAACTGTCTGAACAGTTGTATGATTATCTGCTTCCATATTATAAGGAAGGTCTGGATGCGGTGATCGTTCAGGATATGGGTGTGTTTAAGATGATCAGGGAGATGTTTCCGGGTATGCATCTTCATGCCAGCACGCAGATGACTGTGACAGGTCCGGAGGGGATGAAATTTCTGGAAGAACAGGGTGCTTCCAGAGTGGTAACTGCCAGAGAACTTTCCCTTGAGGAAATCCGGAGGATGCATGAGACAAGTCCTATCGAGATTGAATCTTTTGTCCATGGAGCTTTATGTTACAGTTATTCGGGACAGTGCCTGATGAGCAGTATCCTGGGTGGAAGAAGCGGTAACAGAGGAAGGTGTGCACAGCCTTGCCGTCTGTCTTACCAGACGGCGCTTTGTTGCGGGGAAAATGGCAGACGGTCAGAGAAAAGGAAAGCGCAAGAACTATGTCCTCTGAGTCTGAAGGATATTTCTACGATAGAGATTCTTCCGCAGATTCTGGAGGCTGGTGTTACTTCTCTTAAGATAGAGGGCAGGATGAAGCAGCCGGGATATACAGCAGGGGTAACTTCTGTATATCGGAAGTACCTGGATCTTCTTTTTGAGAAGGGAGCTGAGAATTACAGGGTAGCAGAGGAGGATAAGAGATATCTGCTGGATCTGTTTAACAGGGGAGGTTCCTGTACCGGTTATTATCAGATGCAGAATGGTCCGTCCATGATGGCATTCAGTAATGAGAAGAAAACAGGAGATGTCAGTCCTGTATTAAGAAAAAAGAAAGAAAAAATTCAGGGAACATTCATTCTTTTTCCAGGAAGTCCTGCTATACTGGATGTGTCATGCAGGGGAATCCATGGATTTGCGTCTGTGGGTGAGGTACAGTATGCGCAGAACCAGCCGCTGACAGAGGAGCGCATCCGTTCACAGATGGAGAAGCTTGGAAATACAGAATATGAGTGGGAAAATCTGGAAATCCAGATGGATGAGAATATTTTTATCCCGATGAAAATGCTGAATGAGGCGAGAAGAGAGGCACTGGAATCGCTGGAAAATGAATTGCTCAAACCATATAAGAGAGAAGAAAATAATGGGAAGAAACGCTTATCAGAGAATGCCGGAAGAAAAGCAGATTCGCCAAAGCAGAAAAATCTTCCGATTTATATTTCCTGTGAAGAAAAATCCACTGCACTGGCGTTATATAAAAGAGAGGGGATACATGGAATGTATCTGAACGCTGATGCCATGGAGGTCTGCCTGGATGACTGTGTAAGCAGAGGAATGGAGATGTATCTGTCTCTTCCGCATATTATGAGAGGTGAGATGCCCCGGGAGCTTCTCACCAGGATCAGAGAGTGGATGGACAGAGGAATGACAGGATTTCTGGTAAGAAATCTGGAGACTTTTGCAGTTCTGCGAAAGGCAGGTCTGGCTGAGAAATGTGTTCTGGATCACAGTATGTATACATGGAATGATGAAGCTGCTGATTTCTGGAAAGATCAGAAAGTCCTCAGAAATACGGTACCGCTTGAGCTGAACGAAGGGGAAATCCGCCACAGAGATAACCGGGACAGCGAGATGCTGATCTACGGATATCTGCCTCTTATGATATCGGCCCAGTGTGTGCATAAAAATCTTTACGGATGTAATCATAAGGAAGAAGGGGTAACTTTAAAAGACCGTTACGATAAAGAATTTACGGCGAAATGTATATGTAACCCATGGAAAACTGAGAATACAGATTTCTGTATACCCTGCTATAATATCATTTACAACAGTATCCCTTACGGCCTGTTGAAAGAGAAATCACAGATAGACAGACTTGGTGTCTCTTCCCTGAGACTTGCATTTACCATTGAGAAGCCTCAGGATGCGGTGAAGATATATGAAGAGTTCAGAGATGTTTATCGTGATGGGAAGAATCCTCCGAAACGGGAATATACAAAGGGACATTTTAAAAGAGGAGCCGAGTAAGGCATATGATTAATGTAATTGTAGAATTATCCAAGTATGTGATCCTTACCCTGATGGTGATTTATACCTTTCACTGTTTCTATCTGGTGAAACAGCAGAGTGAGGAGGAGAGAAACGAATCGCTGCGCCAGCAGCTGATGCTTATCTTTTTTATGGATTTCACTGCGTTTCTGGTCATCTACCTGAAGACAGGTAAGTTTCAGGTCGTGTTGTTTTATATCGAAATGATGGCATTTTTTGCGGGAATCCAGATTTTGTACAGGATTTTTTATAAGAAAGCATCGATTTTACTGCTCAACAATATGTGCATGCTTCTCAGCGTAGGATTTATTATGCTGTGCAGGCTGGATGTTTTCACAGCTACCAGACAGCTGGTGATCGTGGCAGGCGTAAATGTGGTGGCATTGATCGTACCTGTCCTGATCAGGAAGATGAAATTTCTCAAGGACCTGACATGGGTTTATGCGGGAATCGGAATCGTTTTGCTGGCGGCGGTATTTGTGCTTGCAAAGACAAGCTATGGAGCAAAACTTTCCCTGATGGGAATCCAGCCTTCAGAGGCGATAAAGATTACATTTGTGTTCTTTATGGCGGCATTGCTGAGAAAAGGTGCTGATTTTTCAAAAGTGGTCCAGGCTACGGTAGTGGCGGGACTGCATGTGGGGATTCTTGTACTTTCCAGAGACCTTGGAAGTGCAGTAATCTTCTTTGCGGCATATCTTGTGATGATTTATGTGGCATCCAGAAATGTGGGATATCTGGCACTTGGTCTTGCAGGCGGATCTGCAGGGGCAGTTGTCGCATATCATCTGTTTGGCCATGTGCGTCAGAGAGTGACAGCCTGGAAGGATCCCATGGCGGTATATCAGAATGAAGGATACCAGATCGTCCAGTCACTATTTGCCATTGGAACCGGCGGATGGTTTGGAATGGGATTGTGTCAGGGTTCGCCTGAGAAGATTCCTGTTGTCAAGAATGACTTTATATTCAGTGCAATCTGTGAGGAACTGGGTGGGATTTTTGCAATCTGCCTGATCCTGGTATGTATGAGTTTCTTTTTGATGATCGTAAATATTGCGCTTAAGATTAAGAAACCATTCTACAAACTGATCGCACTTGGACTTGGTACGGAATATGCATTTCAGGTATTTCTGACAATTGGCGGAGCAACGAAATTTATCCCTATGACAGGTGTAACTCTTCCTCTGGTCAGCTATGGAGGAAGTTCTGTCGCGTGTACAGTACTGATGCTGGCGATCATTCAGGGATTGTATATTTTGAGAGAAGATGAGGACGAAGAAATTGAGAGATATCGAAGAAAAGGAACGGCGCAGAGAGTTGAAGAAGCGCCAGAAGCGCAAAGCCCGGGAGATTTCTGAAAAGAGAAGGCCCCGTAACAGAGAGTATACACTGGTATCCTGCTTTTTTGTGCTGATCTTTGTCAGTATGATCGGATATCTGATCTACTTTAATTATGCAAAGAGCGATGATTTTATCAATAGTCCCTATAATACAAGGCAGGATACTTTTTCAGACAGGGTTGTAAGAGGTAAGATCATATCTGCAGATGGGCAGGTGCTTGCCCAGACCAATGTTTACGAAGACGGAACAGAGGAACGTACTTATCCCTATGCAAATATGTTCGCTCATGTAGTCGGATATGACACTAATGGAAAAAGCGGACTGGAATCAGAGGCGAACTTCCAGCTTCTGACTTCTCATGAATTTTTCCTGAACCAGATGAAAAATGAGTTTAAGAATCAGAAAAATACGGGTGATTCTGTGATCACGACGTTAAACGCAGATCTTCAGTCAACTGCCTATAATGCACTTGGTGACAGGAGAGGGGCGGTTGTTGCCATAGAACCCTCTACAGGTAAGATTCTGGTGGAAATGAGCAGACCGGACTTTGACCCGAATACTATTTCCCAGAACTGGGACACACTGGTAAATGATTCCAATGACAGCAGTCTGTTGAACAGAGCTACAAACGGAGCCTATCCTCCGGGATCTACATTTAAGGTGGTAACTGCCCTGGACTATTTCAGAACCAAGGGCAGTCTGGAGGGATTTTCCTATCTCTGTGAGGGAAGTATTACCAGAGAAGATCACACGATCAGGTGCTATGGCGGAACTGTTCATGGACAGGAAGATTTTTACAGTGCTTTTGCCAATTCCTGTAACAGTGCATTTGCAGAGATCGGAACCATGCTCGGAGGCAGTTCTCTGAAAAAAACAGCCGAGGATCTTCTTTTTAATAAGAGTCTTCCGCTTTCTTCCTATAAAAAGAGTACTTTTACATTAAATGGAAAATCTTCTGTTGCAGAGGTTATGCAGACTGCCATCGGACAGGGTAATACGTTGGTATCACCTATGCATATGGCGCTGATTACCAGTGCGATCGCCAATGGCGGGGAGCTCATGAAGCCTTATCTCATTGATTCTGTTGTAAGTTCAGACGGAGAGACAGTGAAGACAACAGAGCCGGAGAGCTATAAACGTCTGATGACAACAAATGAGGCGAATATCCTTGGAAAGCTTATGAAAGGTGTTGTGGAAAACGGAACCGCATCGGCTCTGAACGGAAGAGGATATACAGTGGCAGGCAAGACCGGATCAGCGGAATTTGATGAGAATGGTTCCAGTCATTCCTGGTTTATCGGTTATTCCAACGTGGATGATCCGGATCTGGTAGTTGCGATCATTGTTGAGAATGGCGGTACCGGAAGTGAAGCAGCAGTGCCCATCGCAGAGCAGATATTTGATGCGTATTATTATGATAAGCAATAATAAATTCCATGTTGCAGGCAATCTGGAATGAATTTTGGCTACGTTACTGTGAACGGAGTGAACAGTAACTAATTAATCGGTAATATGTTATGAAATGATATTTATAGCTTGCGGGTTTGGAAAAAAAGAGATATACTATATTCAGTTTATAATACCACGCAAAACAGGAGGGATTGCATTATGATAGAAGCAACGAGCTGTGGCGGTGTGGTAATTCATCGGGGTAAGATTCTTACTTTGTATAAATCTTACAGGAACCGTTATGAGGGCTGGGTATTGCCGAAAGGAACAGTGGAACCAGGCGAAACGCATGAACAGACAGCATTGCGGGAAGTGATGGAAGAGGCTGGAGTGCGTGCGACCATTGTGAAATACATCGGAAAGAGCCAATATAACTTTACCGTTCCGGAGGACGTGGTTTTCAAAGAGGTACACTGGTATCTTATGACTGCGGATAATTATCATAGTAAGCCCCAGAGAGAGGAGTTTTTTGTAGATTCCGGATATTATAAATTTCATGAGATCTATCATCTGCTGAGGTTTTCAAACGAGAAGCAGATCGTAGAGCGTGCTTATCAGGAATATCTGGAGATGAGAAGCAATGGACTCTGGGGAAAACAGCATAAGTATTATTAACGAGAGAACAGGGCTGTGTTTTTTGCAACGCAGCCCGGTTTAAATTTTGGAGAAAATGGAAATACTGTAACTGAAGTGTTATAGAAACGGGAGAGGGTGTAAGATGCTGAAATGGCAGGAGAATTTTCTTGCAGGGGAATCTGTAAAGGATCCTGAGAAGATAAAAAAGAAACTGAACAGCGGAAAACCGGTTCTGGGCATTTATCTCCTTACTCTGTCAGAGAATCCTGTGAATCTGATGGATATTATTCCTGCAGCAATGCTGATACAGAAGAGTTTTTATGGAATCTGTCCGAAGATCATAGGAATGGCGAAGGGCAAAGAGGAAGCCCTGGAGATGGTGCGAAGTCTGATCGATGAAATGTACAGGGAAACGGGAACCTTCGCAACAGCTGAATATATAGAAAACAGGTGAGAATATGTTACATATTTTATGGCTGATCCTTAAATTTATACTGATCATCCTGGGAATTCTGCTGGGCCTTCTTTTACTGGCAGTTCTTCTTGTACTGTTCTGTCCTGTAAGATATAAGGCATCAGCTGTCAAGGCAGAAGGTGGCTGGAAACAGACAGAGGGAGAGGGTATCGTAAGCTGGCTGTTTCATGGGATTTCGCTGAGAGCGGAATGGAAAGATCAGCAGATGGAGATATCCTTTCATCTGTTTGGAATTCCCGTAGACAAGTTGTTGAAAAAACGGCAGGAGAAGAGGGCTATAACAAAGAAATCCGGGAAAAATCCGGAGAAATCCGGCGCAGAAAAGGTATCTGTATCCGGCATAGACGGAAACAGGGAAGAAGAGCATAAAAAATCAGTGGTTGATCACCCGAAATCAGAGAATATGGAGACTGAGGATCTGAAAACAGACAGAAATTCAGCTTCAGGTACATCTGCTGATACAGAGAGGATCAGAAACAGTCAGATATCCGGACAGCAGGAACTGAATGCAGATGATACAGATCGGAATAGTCTAAAGAAGAGGCAGTTTTTTATAAAAGGGATCTATGACCGGATCCGAAATATTTTTCAGTCGATTCGTACAAAACTGCAAAATATCCGCAGGACATTCGGGAAGATTAAGAAGAATGTGTCCTGGTGGAAGGCGTTTATAGAACATCCCAGAGTGACAGCTGCCAGAAAGCTTGTATGGAAACATGGAAAATTTTTGCTTAAGCATATTTTTCCTACAAGGATAGAAGGGCAGGTTACTTTTTCTTTTGAAGATCCGGCGCTGACAGGTGCGGCACTTGCTGTACTTGGGATGACAATTCCATTTCACAAAAACTGTATACAGATCAATCCCCGTTTTGACAGTGAGAATTATCTGTATGGAAACATCAGGGCAAAAGGCAGGATCTACGGATTTGTTCCTGTGCGGGCAGCAGTGAGTATTTATTTCAATAAAAATATAAAATACGTTATAAAACGTTGGAAAACCAGGAGGGCATGACCATGGCAAATGAAAACAATTTTAAAGAAACCGTAAATTCATTATTCAAGGGAATGGACAGTTTTATTTCTGCGAAAACAGTGGTAGGAGAGGCAATCCATGTAGGCGATACGATCATTCTTCCTCTGATGGATGTATCTTTCGGTGTAGGTGCCGGTGCTTTTTCCGGAGAGAAGAAGGATAACGGCGGCGGCGGAATGGCAGGAAAGATGACTCCCTGTGCAGTGCTTGTGATCCAGAATGGAACAACAAAGCTGGTCAATGTGAAAAATCAGGATGGTCTCACCAAGATCCTTGATATGGTTCCGGATTTTGTAGACCGTTTTACCTCCGGAAAAGGTGACGAAGAATCTGTCGGCGAATCAGAAAAATAATTTTTGCATAGACTATAGCAAACCGATGAAAAAGGTGCAGAAGAATTGGAAAAGCTGTTCGGCTTTATGCTGTTTTTCATAGGGATTGGGATGATAATCGGGATGCTGATCGCAGAAAATGTGGTTCTGGTGGTTTCGGCCGGAGTTTTCCTGTTGTTGGGATATCATCTTTTCTGTCATTAACTTTACAGAAGATTGCGAATATCCCGTTTGACATATGAAATAAAAAAAGACTGTCAGCTCAGGCAGAATATTCGGTAAAGAATATCTGAACAGAGGGACAGTCTTTTTTGCAAAAAAAATACCCCTGTTACAACAGGGGTAATGGTGTTATTATGCTCTTTCTACTTTACCGGATCTTAAGCAAGAAGTACATACATATGTCTTTCTAGCTCCACCCTCAGCAGTCTTGATTTTAACGGATTTTACGTTAGATTTCCACATTTTATTGGATCTTCTATGTGAATGACTTACATTATTTCCGAAATGAGCAGCTTTCTCACAGATTGCACATTTAGCCATGATAGCACCTCCTTGACGCTTTATTGTTACTGTCGTGCTGTGTGCATAGCGTCTGAACAGTAACCTTGTGTTCAACAGATTACATTGTAACAGATGAATTGTGCTTTTGCAAGCAAAAAAAGGAAAAAACTCAAAAATTATATTTCTTTTTCTGTGAAAAGAGGTTATAATACACTTACATACAATAATGAGCATTGGAGGTAACCATATGAATGGACGTATAGATTCCAGATTAGGTCAGATCATAATTGACACAGATGTAATCGCAACCTACGCAGGAAGCGTTGCTGTAGAATGTTTTGGTATCGTAGGCATGGCTGCAGTCAGTATGAAGGACGGACTGGTAAAGCTTCTTGGAAAGAACAGCCTGAAACATGGCATCAGCGTCAGAATTACAGAGGACAATAAAATCCGCCTGAATTTCCATGTTATTGTGGCATATGGCGTGAATATAAGTACAATTGCAGACAACCTTGTCAGCAATGTCAAATATAAAGTCGAGGCCTTTACAGGAATGGAGATCGATAAGATCGATATTTATGTAGAAGGTGTACGCGCAATTGATTAGGATAGAGGAGGAACTTGTGGTGAATAACAAAACCATAGATGCCAGAATACTTTCCAGGATGTTTCTTGCAGGAGCCAAGAATCTGGAAGCTAAAAAAGAATGGATCAACGAACTGAACGTATTTCCGGTACCGGATGGAGATACAGGAACCAATATGACAATGACAATCATGGCAGCAGCAGCAGAAGTAGGTTCTCTGGGAGAGCCTGACATGGAGTCACTGGCCAAGGCGATTTCTTCCGGTTCTCTGCGCGGTGCAAGAGGTAACTCAGGTGTTATTCTTTCTCAGCTTCTGCGTGGTTTTACCAGAAGTGTTAAGAACAGTAAGGAACTGGATGCCATTGATATCGCGGCAGCCATGGAGAAAGGTGTGGAGACTGCATATAAGGCAGTCATGAAACCGAAGGAAGGAACAATCCTTACTGTTGCAAGAGAGGCTGCTGCCAAGGCTGTAGAGCTTGCGGAGACAGCAGAGGATCTGGATACATTTTTCCAGAGCGTGATCGCTCATGCGGAGGAAACTCTGGCAAAGACACCGGAGATGCTGCCGGTTCTGAAAGAAGCAGGAGTAGTGGATTCCGGTGGACAGGGACTTCTGGAAGTATACCATGGTGCATATGATGGTTTCCTTGGCAAAGAGATTGATTATACACAGTTTGACAAGGCAAAAGGTCCTGCTGTGACTAAGATCGATGCACAGACAGAGGCTGATATTAAATTTGGTTATTGTACAGAGTTTATTATTCTTCTGAACCAGCCGATGTCCGAGGAGACAGAGCATGAATTTAAGAAATTCCTGATGTCTCTTGGTGATTCTATTGTACTTGTTGCAGATGACGAGATCGTGAAGGTTCATGTTCATACCAATCATCCTGGACAGGCTATTGAGAAAGCCCTTACCTTTGGTGCACTTTCACGTATGAAGATTGACAATATGCGTGAGGAGCATCAGGAGAAGCTTATAAAGGATGCCGAGAAAATGGCGAAAGAGCAGGCAGAACAGGAAGAAAAAAAAGAAGCAGCACAGCCGCCGAAGGAAGTTGGCTTTATTTCCGTATCTGTGGGAAAGGGAATGACAGAGATCTTTAAGGAACTGGGTGTGGATTACCTGATCGAGGGCGGTCAGACGATGAACCCGAGTACAGAGGATATGCTCAATGCCATTGCAAAAGTAAATGCAAAGACTATTTATATTTTCCCGAACAATAAGAATATTGTTCTTGCTGCAAACCAGGCAAGGGATCTTACTGAGGATAAAGAGATCGTGGTTGTGCCGACTAAGACCATTCCGCAGGGAATTACTGCCATGATCAGTTATGTGCCCGAGAAGAACAGTGCGGAGAATACTGAGGCTATGCTTCAGGCAATCGAACATGTGAAGACCGGACAGATCACGTATGCTGTGCGTGATACAAGGATTGATGATAAGGAGATCCATGAGGGGGATATGATGGGTATCGGTGATCATGGAATCCTGGCTGTTGGCAAGGACCGCATGGAAGTTGCCAAGGAGACAGTTGCCCAGATGGTGGACGATGAGTCTGAGGTAATCAGTATTTATTATGGTGCTGATACTGAGGAGGCTGAAGCTGAGGAGCTGGCAACGGCTCTGGAGGAGGCTTATCCGGATTGTGATGTGGAACTGAATGCGGGTGGACAGCCGATTTATTATTATGTTATTTCTGTAGAGTAGGATAATAGAGTTTTTGAGAGAGATAAACGAATAGTTCATGTGATGAAAACGGGTATAGGCCATTGTTGAGGGTGGGTATATCCGTTTTCGTATTATAAAAGGGGACGGCAGGAAAATATTTGTGTCAGGATGCGGTTTCGGCATCTAAGAGATTCTAAGGTGAAAAAAATCTGCTAAAAGCATGAGCCGTCTTGTCAAACTCGCTCCGTTGCAAACTTCGCTCAGACAGTGATGCAGCCGGCTCATAACGCAGATTTTTTTCGCCTAAGAATCTCTAAGATACCTGCAAATGCATCCTGACACAAATATTTTCCTGCCTGAGATTTGGATAGTGGAAGTTTATTGTCGGCAGATTATTGTGATTGAAGAATGAGGGTTGCTTGATTTGGTTATTTTTTGCAGGGATAAGATAGATAATTTTTACTGGCTGTAAGGGATATTCATAATTATATTGTAGTAGAAAGGAATCGGTGGTATATGTCAACATCTTTGCGTACTTTGAAGGGCGTGGGGGAGAAAACGGAAAAGTTATTTGCGAAAATAGGAGTTACGGATATGGAATCTCTTCTGAGTTATTATCCACGTAATTATGATGCGTATGAGGAACCTGTTGAGATCCGGTCTCTGGAAGAGGGAGCTGTTGTGGCGATTTCTGTGGCGGTTATAACGGGTGTGTATGTGAATCAGGTGCGGAATCTTCAGGTGATTACGACCACTGTGGCAGATCTTACGGGGAAAATTTCTGTTACGTGGTTTAATGCACCGTATCTGCGCTCTGCAGTCAGGAAAGGCAGCAGGTTTGTTCTGCGGGGGCGTGTCGTCAGGAAGCAGGGGAAGCTGCAGATGGAGCACCCTGAAATTTTTACACCTGCGGCTTATGAGGAGATTCTGCACAGTCTTCAGCCGATTTATGGACTGACTGCGGGGCTTTCTAATAAGACGATCGTGAAGCTGATCCATCAGGTGCTTGATGAGCAGAAGCTTCAGGCAGAGTATCTGGCAGATGAGTATAAGGAGAGATACCACCTGGCAGACAGGAATTTTGCGATTCCTGCGATTCATTTTCCCAAAAATATGCAGGAGCTGTTAGCTGCAAGGAGAAGGTTGGTGTTTGACGAGTTTCTTCTTTTTATTCTTGCTGTGCAGTCTTTGAAGGAGAAGACGGAGGAAGCACCGAATGTGTTTCCCATGCATCCGGTGTGGACGACAGAGCAGATTATTGAAAGTCTGCCCTATGATCTGACAAAGGCGCAGTTGAATGTGTGGCATGAGATTGAGAGGGATTTAAGCGGCCAGGCTCTGATGTCCAGACTGGTTCAGGGAGATGTGGGAAGCGGTAAGACGATCCTTGCGTTTCTCGCAATGATCATGACTGTGGAGAATGGATATCAGGCAGTGCTTATGGCACCTACGGAGGTTCTTGCAAGGCAGCATTTTCAGGCAATGGAGAAGTTGCTGCAGGAACAGAATATTGATTTTGGGCATCCGGTTTTGCTGACAGGATCAGATACTGCGAAGGAGAAAAGGGAAAAATATGCGCTGATTGCGTCAAAAGAGGCTAATCTGGTGATAGGAACGCATGCACTGATTCAGGAAAAAGTGCAGTACAATAATCTTGGACTGGTTATTACAGATGAGCAGCATCGTTTTGGTGTGAAACAGAGGGAAGCACTGACTACTATGGGAAACCCGCCTAATGTGCTGGTGATGAGTGCTACACCGATTCCAAGGACGCTGGCGATCATTATATACGGGGATCTGGATATTTCAGTAATTGATGAACTTCCTGCGCAGAGACTTCCCATTAAAAATTGTGTGGTGGATACTTCTTACAGGCCGAAGGCTTATTCCTTTATGGAGAAGCAGATCCGTCAGGGACGGCAGGTTTATGTGATCTGTCCAATGGTGGAGGAGAGCGAAGGGATGGATGGGGAAAATGTGCTGGATTATACCCTGAAGCTTCGCAATGTTTTTTCGCCGGATATAAAGATTGCTTCTCTTCATGGAAAGATGAAAGCGAAAGAGAAGAATGTGATCATGGAGGCTTTTGCCGCAGGGGAAATTCAGATCCTGGTATCTACTACTGTAGTTGAGGTAGGAGTGAATGTGCCTAATGCTACAGTGATGATGGTGGAGAATGCCGAGCGTTTCGGGCTGGCACAGCTTCATCAGCTTCGCGGGCGTGTCGGTAGAGGGGAATATCAGTCATATTGCATTTTTATGCAGGGAAATGGTGCAAAGGAAATTTCTAAACGTCTGCAGATCCTGAATAAATCCAACGATGGATTTTATATTGCAGGAGAGGATCTGAAGCTTCGCGGTCCTGGTGATCTTTTTGGAATCCGCCAGAGTGGTCTGCTGGAATTTAAACTGGGAGATATTTATCAGGATGCTGATATCCTGAAGGCTGCCAGTGAAACGGCTTCGGAGATTCTGTCCCTTGATGCGGATTTAAGCCTTCCGCAGAATGAGGAACTTCAGAGGAGACTTTCGGCATATATGAAGGAAGATCTGCAGAATCTAGGACTATAGAAAATGACGGATACAGAGTAAAAAATAATACTGTTCATGTTACTGTTCATAAGATGCCTAAATTATAAAAACAGAAAAACATTGCAAAAGCAGAAGATTCGTAGTATTCTATTTTCATAAAAGAATGTTACTGTTTATCATATTTTCGGTAACATAAGAATACCTGTAACTGTACAAAACTGAGCAGTTACGAATACTTATACCTTGTAAGGAGGCTAATCATATGGCAACAAAAGCAACTACAGCAGATCTCAACACATCCACTGCGAAGACAACCGAAGTTAAAGAGGCTCCTGCAAAGACAACTGCTGAAGAAGTAGCTGTAAATAAAGAAGCAAACAAGAAAGAAACTGCTGAAACAGAGAATGTAAAGAAAGAAACAACAGCAAAGAAACCGGCAGCAAGAAGAACAAGAAAGACTGCAGAAAAGAAATCAGCAGAAGCAGAGAAAGAAACCGAGAAGAAAGAAACAGCTAAAGCAGCAGACACTGTAGAAAAGAAACCGGCAGAAACAGAGAAAGAAGCCGAGAAAAAAGAGACAGCTAAAACAACAAAGACTGCTGCAAAACCAACAAAAACAACGAAAAGAACTACAAAGAAGGCTCCTGCTAAGACAGCTGAGAAACCGGCTGAAGAGACAGCTGCCGAGAAGAAGACAACAAGAAGAACCACTAAGAAAGAAGCAACAGCAGAAGTATATATTCAGTTCATGGGCAGAGAAGTATATACAAAAAATATTTTAAGTAATGTCAGAAGAATCTGGACAGACGAACTGGGTAAAAAGGAGAAAGATCTCAAAGATATTAAGATTTATATCAAACCGGAAGAAAATAAGGCTTATTATGTAATTAATGGTGATGTTACAGGTTCTATGTGGATCTGACATATAAAAAATAAGAACAATTTTCAAATCTCATGGCAATCACATAAATCAGTTACTTGAGAATAATCAGAATAATAAGTAATGAAGTAATCACAGACAGGTTTAATGACCTGTCAGGTTAAGACATTGAGAAACTCAGATGATAACATAAAGTCATCTGAGTTTTTTGTGCTTTCGGTTATAAAAAATTGAGACATACCTGCTACTTGACAAAAATTATCAGTTAGTATAAGCTATCTGCATAAGGTTATTGAGAAAAATCGGCTATAGCAATCCTCGTAAATAATGCATTTAAGACAGTTCAGCAGAGTGTGAAAGACAAGGAAGATATCTGCAGGCGTGCTGACGCACGGCAAAGATATCTGACGCAGGGTTTCACACTCTGATGGGCTGGATTAAGATGCATTATTTACGAGGATTGCTATAATAACGACGATGATAACCAAATACAAATACAAAAGGTGAGCGACTGAAAATGACATTAAAAGATTTGGAAATCGGAAAAAGTGCTGTGATCACGTCGGTTGGCGGCAAGGGTGCCCTGCGTCAGCATTTCCTGGATATGGGTATGATTCCGGGAGCTGAGGTCACAGTCGTGAAGTTTGCACCCATGGGAGATCCCATGGAATTACAGGTACATGGATATGAACTGACGTTAAGACTTGCGGAAGCAGAGCAGATAGAAATCGAACAGATCCCGAAGCGAAGCAGAAGTCACGCCGGAATAGAGGCTGTAAGCGACCTGGCACATCCGGGACTTGGAGAGGATGGAAAGTATCATTCCAGAGAAGATGAACATCCACTGCCTGAGGGAACTACACTGACGTACGCATTGGTGGGAAATCAGAACTGTGGAAAAACTACACTGTTTAACCAACTGACAGGTTCCAGTCAACATGTGGGAAACTTTCCAGGAGTAACGGTGGATCGTAAGACCGGTTCGATTAAAGGCCATCCGGATACAGAAATCACAGACCTTCCGGGAATTTATTCCATGTCCCCTTACAGCAGTGAGGAGATTGTCTCCAGAAATTTTGTCCTGGATGAGAAACCAAGTGCGATCATCAACATTGTGGATGCTACCAATATTGAGAGAAACCTGTATCTGACCATGCAGCTTCTGGAGATGGATATTCCTATGGTAGTTGCAATGAACATGATGGATGAAGTGCTGGGAAATCAGGGTTCTATAGATGTAAATAAGATGGAATCGCTGCTTGGAGTACCTGTAATCCCTATTTCCGCAGCAAAGAATGAAGGGGTTGATGAGCTGGTTGACCATGCGTTACATATAGCGAAATATCAGGAACATCCACTGCGTCAGGATTTCTGTGATAAGAGTGACCATGACGGTGCAGTACACCGCTGTATTCATGCGGTCATGCACCTGATTGAGGATCATGCGGCGCAGGCTGATATTCCTACCCGTTTTGCAGCAACCAAGGCAATCGAGGGAGATCCGCTGATTCTTGAGAAGCTGAAGCTGGACACAAATGAGACGGATATGCTGGAGCATATCGTACAGCAGATGGAAACAGAGCGTCAGGTTGACAGAAGCGCTGCGATCGCAGATATGCGTTTTGACTTTATTGAGCGTTTGTGTGAACAGACAGTTGTAAAGCCAAAAGAGAGTAAGGAGAGAATCAGAAGTGAGAAAATTGATAAAGTCCTTACAGGAAAATATACCGCGATTCCCTGTTTCATCGGAATCATGGTACTGGTATTTTATCTTACCTTTAATGTGATCGGAGCGTGGCTTCAGGGGCTTCTGGAGATTGGAATTGATAAGGTTTCTGCGCTGGTAGAAGCAGCACTGACAGCAGCAAATGTAAACAGTGCCATGCATAGCCTGGTCATTGACGGTATTTTTACAGGTGTGGGAAGTGTACTCAGTTTTCTGCCGATTATCGTAACCCTGTTTTTCTTTCTGTCTCTTATGGAAGACAGCGGATACGTTGCACGTGTTGCTTTTGTAATGGACAAACTTCTGCGTAAGATTGGCCTTTCAGGAAGAAGCATTGTACCAATGCTGATTGGATTCGGATGTACGGTTCCGGCTGTTATGGCCACACGTACACTTACAAGTGAGCGTGACAGAAAGATGACGATTTTGCTGACTCCATTTATGAGCTGTACTGCGAAGCTGCCGATTTATTCTTTCTTTGTAAGTGCTTTTTTCCCGAAGAAGGGCGGATTTATTATGGCAGGTCTTTACCTGCTTGGAATTTTGGTGGGAATCCTGGCGGCATTTTTGTATAACAGAACTCTTTTCAAGGGAGATCCCGTACCGTTTGTCATGGAACTTCCCAATTACCGGCTGCCGGGAGCAAGGAATGTAGGTCAGCTTTTGTGGGAAAAAGCAAAAGATTTCCTGCAGAGAGCGTTTTCTATTATCCTGCTTGCATCAATGATAATCTGGTTCCTGCAGAGCTTTGATCTGCATTTAAATCTTGTAAAAGATTCTGCAGACAGTATTCTGGCAATGGTGGCGGGAGTCCTGGCACCTATATTTAAACCAATCGGACTGGGAGACTGGAGAATCTGTACAGCTCTTATCAGCGGATTTATGGCAAAAGAGAGCGTGGTATCTACTCTGGAAGTACTTTTCAGTGGAAATATTGCCTCTGTACTGACTCCGCTGGCAGCAGCATCCCTGCTGGTATTCAGTTTGCTCTATACACCATGTGTGGCGGCTATCGCTTCGATCAAACGTGAAATGGGCAGCAAATGGGCTGTTGGTGTTGTGGTATGGCAGTGTGTGATTGCCTGGGTGGCTGCACTGATCGTACATCTGATAGGGATAATCTGATTTTATTAATTCGCTTTTATAGAAAAACCGATGGATTTGACTGTTTTCAGTCATCACCATCGGTTTTTTTCAGTTCCTCAACTGAGAGGTTTTTATCTGATTAGTACTGTCCGCCCTGGGAACCACTGGACATCTGTCTTTCCTGGGCTTCGATCATCTTTTTCATAATAATATCAGAACAACTTCCCCTAAATTTCCAGTTTGATGGGAGATGATCTGATTTTTCAGCAGAAAATTAGATTACTATTTTTGATATGACAATCTCTTTATGGGTTTCATTATAGTACAGAAACCCTGAAAAAACTATAGAAATCTTACGAAATTGCTATAGTTTTTAAAAAGAGACAAGTGGTCTCTTTTGTCTCTTTTGGTTCTATAGCAATTCCGCAAAATAATGCAATCTGGAATGAATTTTGGCTATGTTACTGAGAACGGAGTGAACAGTAACAATTTTGGCTTGTATGTGCCCACAACTTGCTATCTGATCTGCTAGATGATAAAATTAAAATATAACAGGGAAGTGATATACGAAGGAGGTAGGAATGACAGAGTTTAATTTTGATACTGTTTTTGATGAAACCATGCAGACACGCAATCTGGACACTGTAGTGATTCTGGGACACTTAAATCCGGATGGCGATGCTGCCGGATCGGTGATGAGCCTTGCGCACTATATCCATGTCAATTATCCGCAATACAGGGTGTTTCCATATCTTGCAAAAACGCTGGAGCGCGGCCCGAAAAAAATGGTCGTGGAAGATAAGACATTTGTTCCTTTTGAGATGCCGGACATATCCGGAAAACAATATTGTGTCATAGTTTGTGATAATGCAACTCTGGAGCGTATGATCGGATTGGAATATTACCAAAATGCCGCTGCCAGCATTGTTGTTGATCATCATGCTTCCAATGAAGGATACGGAGATGTGAACTGGACAAAGGTTTCTGAGGCATGTGCGGAAAATGTATACCATATGCTTTCTCCCGAACTGCTTCTAAATGCAGTCCAAAAAGAAGCGTACCCCAATGCCGCAGATTATATTTACCTTGGCATCCTGCATGATACCGGAGGACTGGCAAGGGCAAATCAGGGGATTTTTCGGGCTGTAGCTGATCTGATGTCTATGGGAGTTGACCATGGCAGGATTATGAAAACCTTACACAGTGACACCTTGGACATTCTGTACAAAAGAGCCGATATTCTTCATGGGGCAGTACGTGCGATGGATGGCCGGGTTGCTTATGTCATTATGGGACAGAAGGAAATTGCCGAAAAAGATATCACATACGAAGACATCCACTGTATCAGCACGATTCTGCGTGATTGCGACGATATTGAACTTGGTTTTACCATGTATGAGGAAGAAGAAAATGGGTGGAGATGTTCTTTCCGTTCAGACGGGAAATGGATCAATGTTAATGAACTGTTGAAACCTTTTGGCGGTGGAGGACATATCTCCGCAGCAGGATTAAAATATCGGACCGATAATGTAGAAGAATTAAAAAAACAGATTCTGGACAGAGTAGCAGAGATGAAAAAGAAACAGTAATCTATAAATGAGCAAATAAAAAACTGCACAAAATTATAAAACCGAAGTGGAATATAAACACTTGTTGGAATTGTTATTGAGGGAAAAGAAGAGGAGAGTCTGTATGGGAAAGATAATCGAAGGTCTCTGGGATTGCCCGTTTTGTGGGAATAAAAGGATTAGAGCTGGTCAAAAAACCTGTCCCGATTGTGGGCATCCGCAGGACGAAAATACAAAATTCTATATGCCGGATGAAATTAAATATGTTTCTGAGGAGGAAGCAGAAAAGATCAGCCGTAATCCGGACTGGCAGTGCAGCTTTTGCGGCAGTCTTAACAGCGACGATCTGAATGTCTGCAAAAACTGTGGTGCCACAAAAGAAGATTCGGAGAGAAACTACTTCGAGATGAGGCAGCAGGAAGAGGAAAAGAAACGAAAGAAAGAAGAGAAAAAAGAATCCTGCCAGAAAAATATCCCCCCAAATACACCAAAGAAAAAGCCACTGCTGAGGCGGGTGCTGCTCATTCTGGGAATCTTCGCAGCAATCATTTTTGGCATGATGTCATGCCTGGCACCGAAGATGTAGAAAAACCAGTCTACCGGAAGGAGCCTGTGTATGCTACAAAATATTACTATGAAATAGACAAATGGACGGTTGTCGATACTGCAAAAAGTTCCGGCAATGATCAGAACCCTTCCTGGCCGGAACCGAAACTTAAAGACGGACAGAGAACAGGAGCAGAAGAAGAGCATTATTTTGTGATCGCTACATATGAGAAAAAGAAGGGCAAGACCGAAACAGGAAGATATGAAATGGATTTTTCTCAATGGAAAGAACTTAAAAAAGGCGAAAAAATAGAATTAAAAATTGATGCTGCTGGATTCGCAGAGATTAATCAAAAATAAGATATAGATATACCCGGAGGGATACTTCGAACCTTTATTAAACAAGGAGATTCATAGTTTTGGCGTGAGTCTCCTTGTTTAATGCTTTTCTCATGTTATAAGGTAGCCAGCATCATTGCATTTGTGCAATGCCTGCAGGCAGATATTGCGGCGGGGAAACCCGTCGCTTTTCTGCTGCGTGGAAACCATAAGCAGGGTAGCAGCCAAATCAGAATCGGGTTCTGATTGTAGTATTATTTTCTCAAATAATCGGCGATTGTCTTAAACACCGATTCATATCCGGAGTCATGCAGGATATCGTGAGTTCCGGAAAAGCTTCTGATCTCCGTATCCGGGTTGTTTTCTTTGTATGCTTTATATACCTTTCGGACGCCTTTTCCAAAACCGGATACCGGATCTTTTTTTCCATACAGGAATAAAGTTGGAATGGTATTATTCGGATTTTTTAGGTTTCGGCTGGCACATTCCATGCCTTTGGAAAACTCGCAGAAAAAAGCAGGAGACACATCCTGACGAACAAGACTGTCATCAGCGTACTCCCTTCTCTTTTCATTATCCGTCAGGAGCCAGTAATTGGCCGGTCTGCCTTTGAACTTTTTGCCATATGTACCGAACATCAGATCATAGATCTTATCAGAAGCACAGGACATCTTTCCGGTATATTTTTTCCCGATCCAGGTTCTCATTATCCTCATCAGGAAAGCGGACTGCGCACCGGTACCGATCAGGATTTCTTTTTTGTAGGGAGTCAGATCAGCGTTTGTCCTTACAATGAAGGAACCCAGAGAAAATCCCAAAAGATAGATAGGCAGGTTTGGGTATTTCCGGACAACATATTCCCTTGCTGATACCATATCTTTAACTGTGTCGTTCCAGTCATCGATGTACAAACAGGATGATCTTGGTGTGGTGCTGTGTCCGTGGCTGATGATGTCATTGCCAAAGACAATGTATCCGCGGCTGGTAAAATACTTTGCAAATTCCACATATCTTCCCATATATTCTGTCATTCCATGGCAGATCTGGATCAGGCCTTTGAGATCGCCCTTATATTCCGGTGCATAGATCTCCAGGTGCATGGTGGTGTCTTTATCGTTTGATGAAATTGCTATACATATTCTTTTCACTATATTTCCTCATTTCTTATTTCTCTGTAATATGCCAGATTTTGCAAAACAGAATAGATGGTGTCAGCGATAACCTTTTCTTCTGGTCGGATTTATTTCGCCGGCAGAACCATCTTCTTGCGTGATGCATTATATTGCTTTTTTTCAGAAAAGGAAAGTGTTTTTTTGCATACCTGGAAAAAAGTTGTTTAGGATGTTGAGGAGTCTGGTTTTCCGCGGAGAAAAGATATTACAGTTTTGCGCAGACAAGCTCATAAACTGTCTTCAGAAGTTCGTCTCCCCTGCGGCATTCTGAAACAAACGAAATGACTGCGTTTTTTTTCGGAAGGATCATAGATATCTGGGAGTATTTTCCATCCGCCCGGAAAGAATTATATTCACCACGCCAGAAAAGATAACCATAGTATCCAACATCAGCTGCCTTTGTACTTTCTTCTATCCATTTCTCAGACAGTATCTGTTTTCCATTCCACTTGCCTTTATTAAGATAAAACAGTCCAAATTTGTGAAGTTCAGAAAGGGTCAGAAATAATCCGCCGGCTCCAAAACTGTTTCCAAGTGGATCAGTCTCCCATGTAGGACGTTTTATTCCAAGTTTGGAAAAAAGTCTGGGTGTAAGGTAAGAAACAAGATTGCAGCCGGAGCGTCTTTGTACAAGAATGCCTGCCAGATAGGGGCCAACGTTATTATACACAAAATGTGTACCCGGCTTATACTTAAAGGGAATAGCCAGAGACATTTTTACCCAGTTATCTTCTTCATATAAAGGTCGTTGTTCTCCCATCAGACTGCCCTTCTCCTGTCCAAGGCACATGGTAAGAAGATCAGAATGCTCAAGCTCTCTGGAGAACTGATAACAGATCTGAATCTGATCATTCAGGTTAAAATGATGTTCGTTTTTCAGATATGTTCCGACATCAAGCTCATGGATAAACAAAGTACAGACGACAGCCATTTTAACCTTGGTAAAGATTTCATCGTCATAGACTGCACCACAGAAATAAGTATAAATCTAGTAAACCAGAAGCTGTTCTTCCTGAATCTGCCAGTCCGGACAGTAGAAATCAAATTCGCTTTTCTGATATATATAATCGTTTTCTCCTGAAGAAATATATAAGGAATCAAGACGTTCCTTCAGAAATTCTTTCCATCCGGGACGAAGAACTTCCATTTCCGGAACAATAGTTTTCCACATTTTTTTAAATAGATCCTTTGATGTGTCAGAAGTATTCATTCTGGAATGAACTTTATCACAAAATGTTTTTCCGAATCCGGAATCTTCATGACGTTTCCGAATCTCTTCCCATTTAAAAAGTTCGTTTTTATTTAAACACAGCTGAAAATCATGTGTGATGGCAAGTACTTTCCACAGGCGTTTCCGTATGGGGACATTTCTGTTCTGGATGATTTTTATCAGAAGATCTCTGGTATCCATCAGTGCAGTAAATAAAAAGTAATCAAAATCATCATAGGTTTCTTCAGCGGCTTCCTTTTCGATGGTAACAAAATGAACTTTTTCTTTCTGAGACAGCAGAATTCTTGCTGCTTCTGGGCAGGAAAGGGACAAAGAAATCTCACGCAGGCCCTCAAATTCTTCAATGTGTCGTGGATAATTTCTGCAGGTGTCGCAAAGCATTTTCGGACCTGCTTCTGTGTAAATATCACACAGATTTTCTTCGTTCAGAAATGCACACCGTCGGTTGTACTGGCGGAAGACATGTTCCTTCCAGTCGATATCGTTGTGCAGTCGATTGTGAAAAGGACCTTTGAAATGCTGATATTTCTTCAGGGTTTTATTGTCAATAACAATCTGCCATCCTGCACAGCAGGTATCCGGACAGGACCCGGCAATGCAAGAAAATTCTTTATAATAGTTGGGAAATGTAAATTCCATGGTTTCTGCTGCTTTCTGATTATTTCTTTTTTGCTTCCAGATAGTCGTTTAACTCTGCATTCGGAATATCTGTAATGAACATATGTCCGGGAGCATGAGTGATAACGATTGGCGGTTTGGCATTCTCAATTGCTGCCTGCGGAGTTACGCCGCATGGCCAGAACACAGGAATTTCCCCTTCGTAAATATCCACTGCTTCACCGTAATCAGGTTTCATAACGTCATCAACACCGACCTCTTTCGGATCTCCCATATGTACAGGGGCACCATGAACATTCGGCATTTTGAAAGTAATGTCATAAGCTTTTTTTGCGTTTTCCGGTGTCATCGGGCGCATGGAGCAGACCATAGGACCGGAAAATGGACCAACAGGAACTGTCTGAATGTTAGTTTTGAACATCGGTACATTTCGTCCCTGTGCGATATGACGGATTTCAATCCCTTCTCTGATCAGTGCTTCTTCAAATGAGAAAGAACAGCCGATAAGAAATCCAACATATCCCTCTTTCCAATACTCGGAAGCGTCAGTAATTTCTTTTGTAAATACACCGTTTTCGTAAATCCGGTATTTCGGGATATCCGTGCAGATATTTCCGCCCTCACCCATGTCATGAGTTTCAGGAGTTCCTTTGATAATCTCGAGAATTGGACACGGAAATGGATTCTTGTGTGCAAATTCTTCAAAATCTGCAGCATATTCCGGTGGCAGAATTACCAGATTTGCCTGCGCATAGCCACGGCACATTCCTGCAGTGGGGAAATCAATAACTCCCTTGCGGATCAGTTCACGAACTTTCTTTGGGGACATATCTACATAAGGTGTGATATCAAAAGCCATAATAAATTACCTCCTGTTTCGTACTTTACAATATAAAAGTATTGTACAGTAAACTGACAGGAAATGCAATGCTATAAATAGTGGCGGCTTGATTTTTATATAAAATATTTTATAATAGGAATGCCGAAGGGTGTTGCCGGACGCGTTGTGAACAGCAATAATATATGAATGGGGGAATGAGAGTGGCAGCATATGAAAAGAGTAAGAGTGTGAAGTTAAAATCGATCAGTACCATGACAGAAGGGACCATCTGGAGACAGATCCTTCTGTTTTCTATTCCATTGATACTGGGAAATCTGCTCCAACAGATGTACAATACAGTGGACTCAATTATTGTAGGAAATTTTGTGGGCAGCAATGCACTGGCTGCAGTTGGTTCCAGTACGTCGCTGATTTGTCTGCTGATTGCATTCAGTATGGGGGCATCTGCAGGTGCGGGAGTTATTGTATCCCAGTTTTATGGAGCAGGAGATGAGAATGGCGTTCAGCGTTCTGCACATACAGCCTTGATGCTTGCGCTTATTCTGGGAATTGTTCTTACTATCGCTGGAATTGTATTTTCACCTGCAATTCTCAGGTGGATGAGAACTCCGGAAGAAGTAATGAATCAGTCAGTTCTGTATTTGAGAATTTATTCTTATGGACTGGTTTTTAATGTCATCTATAATATGGCAGCGGGGATCCTGAATGCAGTAGGTAACTCCAGACGTTCGCTGATGTATCTGGCAGTAGCTTCGTTTTCCAATATTTTTCTGGATTTATGGCTTATCGGCGGAATGCACATGGGAGTCGAGGGTGCTGCAATTGCAACAGATATCAGCCAGGTACTTTCCTGCATTTTTGCATTATGTTTTTTGATGAGAGTTCCGGATATTTACCGCATAAATCCGAAGAAACTTTCCATTGATAGAACAATGGCAGGACGGATTATCCAGGTAGGTCTGCCGACTGCAATTCAAAACACGGTAATCTCCTTTTCAAATGTACTGGTACAATCTGGTGTCAATGGATTCGGAGCCAGTGCAATGGCGGGTTTTGGTGCATACCTGAAAGTAGATGGGTTTAACATTCTACCGGTAATGAGTTTTAGTATGGCAGCAACGACTTTTACCGGTCAGAACTATGGTGCGGGAAAAACAGACAGAATCAGGAAAGGATTGAGAGTAACTCTTGGAATGAGCGTGCTTTATACGATCGTGACAGGAATTCTCCTGCTGACCTTTTCCAGACCGATCATAGGGATTTTCAGCAGTGATAAAGAAGTAATCTATTATGGGGCACAGGCAATGAAATATTTCTGCCCGTTCTATTTCCTTCTGGGAATTATGCATTCCCTGGCAGGAACCATTCGCGGAACAGGAAAGACGGTACCTCCCATGGTAGTGATGCTGCTTGCATTATGCCTGTTCCGTATTCTGTGGATTCAGTTTGTGGTTCCACATTTCACCAGCATTGATATTATATATGTACTGTATCCTGTTTCATGGGCTGTAGGAATGGTACTCATGCTTATCTATGCATGGAAGGGAAATTGGATGCCAAAAAAATATCAGAATATTAATCAGACTGTCTGATAGTATTCTTTTACATAGTGAATGAACTGGCGTACATGGGATTTCAGAATTCTGTTTTTACTGTAAACAATATAAAAACTGCGTTTGTGAGCAGATTCTTCTAATGGAAACAGAAGAATCTGCTTTGTTTTTTGCAGGTCAACGACAGATCTGGCAGAAAGAATGGAAAATCCAAGCCCGTTTACAATAGATTTTTTGATTGATTCCAGGTCATTCATGCGGGCTACTACATTCAGACTGGAAGGTTCAATACCGGCATTTTCCAGAAAAATATCCATTTCCTTTTTGGTTCCGGAGCCTTTTTCCCTGATGATAACAGGATCCTTGATAAAGTCCTGAAAACAACAGGTTGTTCTTTTTGTTTTAAGTTTAAATAATGATCATTCACAGGGGTAGCAATCACCATATTATCCTGACAGAAGGGAATAAATACACAGCTGTCGTCTCCTGTATTCTGTCCTGTCAAAGCCAGGTCTACGGTCCCATCCAGTACACGGTTAATAGCACCGGAACTGTCTGTCTGCCAGGAATGGAAATATACATCAGGATACATTCTGCCAAAACCTGCGAGAAGTTCAGGAAGGAGATAAGAAGAAGGAATGGTGGAGGCTGCCAGATCAATGATCTGCTTTCTGGAACCGGTGAAATTATCCAGAAGATTGTTGCGGATATCCAGAATGCGGAAAGCGCTGTCGTAGAGTTGGTATACCACACTTTTTTATAAATGAAATTTATAAATATTTATAAAAAAGTATTATATTTAAATCATCCGATAAAATGAAAAATCCAGTAAATAAATGGAAGTGTAAAAACAGAACAGATAGTTGTAACAAGAATTCCACCCATTGCATAATCGCCATCTGATCCGTAGGCATTTGCCATCATTACCACAGAGGACATAACTGGCATTGCAGAAGTCAGAGCCATGGTAGTGCGGATTTCTGAAGAAACCGGAAGATATCCAAGTAATACATAGAAGAAAAGCGGAAACAAAAGCATTTTTAGGATGACAATTCCATAATAATCCAGTCTCCGGATATTTTTCAGTACATCGATACAGGCGAAAACACCGCCAAGATAGATCATTGCGAGAGGTGTGGCGGTCTGGCCGATTTTCTGAAGGGAATTGTTCAGAACTTCAGGAAGCCGGATTCCTGTCAGCACACAGATCACAGCAAGAAAGATGGAAACAGTAACAGGATTGATCAGCTTCCGGAAATCAAAACGGTTTTTTTGACTGTCTGTACCTGAAGTAAGGCGTACACCTGCTGTCCACAGCATGAGCTGATCAATAATGGTAAATACACAGATGTAGAGCATACCGTTTTCCGGATAAATACTGGTTACTATGGGAATACCCATAAATCCCACATTTCCGAATACGCTCATGGCACTGTAAAGCTGCCTGTGGTTACCATGCAGATGAAAAAAAATACCAGATATGTAGCTGAGTAAAAACAGACATATATACATAATTCCCGCAATCAGAAAAATGCTCAGTGAATGAAAAAGAGTTTTACGTTCCACTCCGTTTACAGTATTGATAAAAATCATTACAGGAAGCGCCAGTTTTATTACAAATTTTGAAATGACTTCAAGATTTTCTCTGTTCATAACCCGTGTGCGGATCAGGATCACGCCTGCAAGCATGTAGATCACGAACATTCCGATCTGAGCAGTCAGAATGCTGAAAGTATTCATTTGAGTTCTCCTTTTTTTTCGTAAATTCACATAAAATTATAACTGCAAAAAAGTGAAAATACAACAGAAAGTATAGGTGGCGAAAAATGTTTTTTTGAGTTACAATAAACAAAGCTGAGTTATATATTAGGAGGAGTAAAAAAGTGAATGTATTAGAAATTGTTCTGCCTGTACTGGTTATGATCGTGGTCGGTATGCTGTGCAGAAAATGGAAGATTCTGACCAGAGACGGAATCAATAACATGAAGGTGCTTGTAACGAATGTTATGCTTCCGGTTGCTATTTTTCATGCTCTGGCAACAGCGGAATATAATAAAGAAACCGGAATCCTGATTTTGATCATGTTTGTAATGCTGGTAGTATCCTTTGGTCTGGGCTTTTTGCTGAAGCCATTTCTGAAAGGAACCTATCAGAAATATCTACCGTTTATGGTAAGCGTATATGAAGGGGGACTTATGGCCTATCCGTTATATACAAGCCTCTGTGGCAGTGAAAATCTTTCCCGTATTGCAGTTCTGGATATTGCCGGACTGTTGTTTGGATTCAGTGTATATATGGGAATGCTGGGACAGGTGGAAAACGGTGAGAAGATTGATGTGAAAAAACTGTTTTTCAGTGCATTAAAGACTCCGGCATTTATTGCAAGTATCTTGGGAATTATTGCAGGATTATCGAAGGTGATCCTTGCAGTTTTAGACAGTCCTTTCGGAGGCGTGTACCAGAGTGTGGAAAATATTCTCACCACATCTGTGACTGCCATTATTTTACTGGTAGTGGGATACAGCATGGAACTGAATGCGAAATTATTAAAGCCATGCATTGCCACGATCATCTTACGTGTATTGCTTCAGGCAGTGATGATCGCAGGAGTTCTTGTTGCTGTACATTATCTGGTAGGTGATGATCGGCTGGTCAATCTTGCAATTATCAGTTATATGTCAGCACCGGCCACATTCAGTATGCAGACTTTTATGAAAGATGAAGAAGGAAGCGCTTATGTTTCCACAACAAACTCCATGTACTGTCTGGTATCTATTCTTGTATATATAATTATGGCAGTGACAATCTACTGATCATGAAATCTGAATAACAGAAAATGAAAATTACCGCGGATTGAAATAGACCTGGCGGTAATTTTTGTATGTCGCAGGAAATTACTTCGTAGGGTATTTTTCATGCAGCTAAGTCTATGGACGTAAATGTTCTGTTTTTCTTGGGATTCACAGTAGTTATTACTATAAATCTTATTTTGGCGAAGATACGGAAGATGATTATGATTATCAGTTCAATGTAGTTTATGATTATCAGGCGTTCGCAGATGCGGATGCATTGATTATTGCATATGGTTCCCTTTGTATTTTTCTGGACGAAAAAGAAAGGAAAACGTTTCTGGACAAATATAAGGATAAGCCCTGTGTTCTCGCAGAAGAAAGAGACCATTCAGGAAAAGCTACTTCTATTATAGCAGACAACTATCACGGTATGTATGCTGTGGCAGAACATCTGGTGAGGGATCATGGATATCGAAGATTTACTTATCTTGCAGGACCTCATGGAAATACAGATGCCAATGAACGGCGTCAGGCGGTCTTTGATGTAATGAATGCATATAAAGTTTCATTTGATGAAAGCAGGGTAGCATATGGAGATTTTTCGTCCTGCGTTCAGCAGCAGGTGAATCCGCCGCTTACAACGGTACTTCAGAATGCATTTGACATAGGATATATGGCAATGATCGGTGCTGCAGAGCTCTGCAAGGGAAAAAATGTCATTCCGTTGTAGTTCCTGCAAAGATCAGGATCCCTATAAGCTTGAATGAAAAAGTAAATTCTACATTACTCTTGCAAGGTAGAATTTAAAAATTCATTTAACTGTTACTTCAGTGATGAGTTAGACGCGCAATTTTTATAAAAAATATCCAGAACAAATGTTTACTTAAAGAAATGCATATGGTATAATACAGACATGGAAAAAGATATATTTAATATAAATAAAAATCAGCTTTCATATGGTAGAGGATATGTATATTCTCTGCAGTATCATCTGGTCTGGTGTACGAAATACAGGAAGAAAGTATTAAAAGACGGGATCGACCTGGAATGCAAAAAGATGCTGCAGGATCTGGCAGAAGAGTATCGGTTTCAGATCCTGGCAATGGAAGTCATGCCGGATCATATCCACATGCTTGTGGATTGCCGGCCGCAGTTTTATATTTCAGATATGATCAAGATCATGAAAGGGAATCTTGCACGTCAGATGTTCCTTTTACATCCGGAGCTGAAAAAAGAACTGTGGGGAGGACATTTGTGGAACCCGTCTTATTGTGCCGTTACAGTCAGTGACCGGAGCCGTGAGCAGGTATCTGCCTATATCGAAGGCCAGAAGGAAAAAGAAAAGAGAAAGCCCTGAGTACAGGGATCATTCCGGAAATGTTTGTTTTTGCGGGAAAGGTGGAAGAAGATGCGGACAGTATCCAGCTATGGTGTGGAGATACGAAAACAGAATATCCCGGTCCGTCAGACAATGGAGATCTATCGTCAGGCAGTCAGTTACCTGACAGAGATCTACGCACAGGTCTGGGAAGAACTGAGGGAGATCCCGGAGACAAAAAAGCGTTTTAATACCGCAGAGCATATGGTACACATGACGAAGAAAAACACAGCCCGGTTTGATTTTGACCTTCGTTTTCCGAAGATGCCGTCTTACCTCCGCAGGTCCGCAATCCAGCATGCGCTTGGAAGTGTATCTTCGTATGAGACCCGGCTGGGGCAGTGGAAAGAGACCGGAGTGCTGTCCGGAAGGCCGAAACTTACCTGCAGGAACCATGCCATGCCGGTCTTTTACCGGGATGTGATGTACCGCGAAGGAGCAGAAGGAACAGATGAAGCATATCTGAAACTGTACGACGGGCATGACTGGAAATGGTTCCGTGTATATTTAAAACGTACCGATATGGAATATCTTCGCAGGAACTGGAAGGGAAAGAAGGCATCGGCCCCTGCGTTGGAAAAGAGACACCGCCGGTATTTTCTGCGTTTTTCCTATACAGAAGAAGTAACACTGACGAAAACACCGGTAAAAGAACAGATCATCTGCAGTGTGGATCTGGGGATTAATACCGATGCGGTCTGTACCATCATGCGCTCAGACGGAACTGTCCTGGGAAGAAGATTCATAGATCATCCCAGTGAAAAAGACCAGATGTACCGCACACTGGGACGGATCCGCAGATTCCAGAGGGAACATGGCTCTGCGCAGACACAGGGAAGATGGGCATATATGAAACGTCTGAATACAGAACTGGGCAAAAAGACTGCAGGTGCGATTGTGAGATATGCGGAAGAAAACCATGCAGATGTGATTGTGTTCGAGTATCTGGAGATGCAGGGGAAGATATCGGGAAAGAAAAAACAGAAAC
>ENA-OPVY01000167-OPVY01000167.1-human-gut-metagenome-genome-assembly--contig:-NODE-167-length-57883-cov-3.622951_pt1 | contig 57883 bp, 70 predicted proteins | sample MGYA00241503_ERZ501998 | MGnify/ENA primary metagenome ERZ501998 (study PRJEB25962, sample SAMEA2042107) | human gut metagenome | biome: human gut; feature: human-associated habitat; material: faeces... | reverse complement strand
TTCTTCAAAACTTGTAAAGTACTTTTATCCCCCGATTACATCATCCAAAAGATTTCCGCCGTCCGCCGCTGTCGTTGCAAGTGTATCACAGCGCTCATTCTGCGGATGTCCATCATGTCCTTTTACCCAAATAAACGTAATCTGATGCGGTTCTTTCGCCTTCAATAATCGTTTCCACAAATCCACATTTTTGACCGGTTCGTTTTTTCCGCGTTTCCAGCCTTTTTTCAGCCAGCCATCAATCCAGTGCTGATTAAATGCATCGACCACATATTTTGAATCCGAATATAACTCAATCTCACAGGGACGGTTCAGCGCCTCCAGCCCTGCGATCACCGCCATCAATTCCATACGGTTGTTCGTCGTCTTCTTATATCCGCAGGACAACTCTTTTGTATGAAGCTGCCCTTTTGAATCTATAAATTCCAACACAGTGCCGTATCCTCCCGGTCCATCCGGGTTTCCTCGTGCCGCACCATCTGTATAAATCTTTACTTTCATATCGCTCTCACTTTCTCTACAAACTCCATATTCCGGTATTTACAAAATTCTCTGCCGTCTTCTCAGCCTCTTTGATAATTTCCCCGTCATATCCGATAATCCCAAGCAGCTTAATAGCATTTCTGGATACCGCTCTTCCTCTGTACAACATGTAATTAAACAAAATATCATTTTCTTTTACCTCTTCCTGAAAATGATAATTACTATAAAACTCTTCCAAAAGATGTGTCAACTCAATATCATGTGTTGCCGCAAAACACATTACATGCACTTTTGCCAGACTCTTTAAAATCTGAGCCGATGCTGAAATACGCTCAATCGTATTCGTTCCCCGAAGCACCTCATCCACAAAACATAAGAGCGGCGTCTTCTCCTCTACGCGGTTCAAGATTCTTTTTAAAGATTTGATTTCCACAATGTAGTAGCTCTCATTCCCCTGAAGATTATCTTTGAGCGCCATAGATGAATAAATATGAAAATAGCAGGCGCGATACTGTCTTGCCGGGCAGGTGTGGATCGTCTGTGCAAAAACCGCACTGATTGCCACCGTCTTTAAAAATGTTGATTTCCCAGATGCATTGGAGCCCGTCACCAACACGCCTCGTTCTTCTTTGATCGTATTTGCAACCGGATTCTCAAGCATAGGATGATACATGTCTTCACTTTCTAAAAATGCCTTTTCCTGCTTCACAAGTTCCGGCACAGAATAATATGACAATGACTCCCGATAAGAGGCGATTGCAATCATACTGTCCAAAAGTCCAAGATTTTCCATCATACACTCAATCGCATCCAAATTTTTTTGAAACTCTTCCAGCATCGAATTGAATTTAATTAAATCCACATGAAACAGCATACGGAAATAATCCATGATGGATTCTGTAAGAGATGCTCCCATATGCCGTCCGGACACCACCAAAGAGGAACCCTTTTTGAACTTGCCAAACTGTTTCTTTGCTTTGATAATCTCCTGCACATATTGTTCCACTTCAGGAATATCAACATGTTCAAACTGATCGCTGATATCAAGCAGTTTCATGATATAAGAAAATGTACTGATATACGCCTCGATTTCTTTCTTCTCTCTATAATAACTGTTGATATTTACACCCATCACCACAAGTAACGCAATCACTCCGGCAGTGATGTTGAAAATTGCCAAAACAATGGCGGCAAAAATCCCTCCAATCGCCAGATAGTGCGGTGTGTTGCTTTTCTTTTTCACTTCAGATAAACGGTAAATATAATCACTGACCGGAACTTTTAATAATTTCCCAATTTCATAGAATTTGGTCTGAAAAACTCTGCGCTCTTTTTCATGCTCTGCAAAATAAGTAATCAGACGCTCTCGCTCTCTCAGCACAGATTCCTCCGTTTGTGGTCTCCTCAAAAGATCATACAAATAGTCCTCGCCAATATTGGAATAAGTATGATTTAACTTTAAGAATACATCATCCATCTCCAGATCATTCCATGTGATATCATCGATAAACGCCCCTTTGGCACATCTTCTCTCCTGTCGATTCTTGTAATAATGTGAAATCCATTCAAATTCCTCATATGTATATTCTTTTGGATGTCCACTGCCCCACTCTTCTTTCAGCATTGCCTGTATATATCCCATTCGATTTTTACGGCTTACCATGTTCACCACCCAAATGCCGGCAAGAACAGCAAACAATCCTGCTACGACTATGATATCTTGAGACATATTTTCTCTCCTTCTTTTGTGATCGGATAAATCCGCTCTCGATACTCCTTTGTCTCCTCCTGATGCATCAGTTTTTCACAAACTGTATAGTCCCCCCAGCAATGCATCGGAATCAATGCTTTTGCATCCACCCGTTTTGCAAATCCATCTATTCCATAATAATACTGCTCGCCAAGCCTTGGATCTACGGGCACAAATGCCACATCGATCGGTGTGTCCTTCAATTTTTCAATTTCCTTCAGATACGCCGTCTTCATATGTTCATTATACGCATCCGGCTCTCCTTCCCAATGCCACCAATTCAGATCTCCTGCATGGTAAATTATTCTTCCTTCGCACTCCACCAAAAAAGCAACACCTGCATCTGTTGACTTCAAAGTCTGAATCCGCACCTTTCCCAGTTCAAGCTCCTGATGGATTCTCAAAAAAGAGACCTGAGCTTCGATTTGCTTTTCTTCCAAAATTTTTTTCGCTGACCTTCGAATATCCGAAGACAGAACATAGTGCACATCCGGATATTGTTCTCTCAATTCAAAAATTTCTTCTACATAATGATCATGATGGACATGGCTTGCAAATACAACTATACTTTTTTTCGGATCAAACTTTGGTATCTCCCCTTTGTAATAATCAAACAGAAAAATATGGTTTTCCAGTTCCACCGCAAACCCACTGTGTGAAATATATGTGATTTTCATTTACTCCTCCTTATCTGTCAAAATCTCTATACAGTCACCCTGTGAATTACAACTGCAAACACACCTTCTCTTGGCATGATGCAGTCTCCCATCGTCTGAAAAATCCTGCACCCGTGATGACATTCCTTTCCTATCTGCGTCATCTCAAGAATCACATCGTTGCAGCGAAATCTTGTTCCAATCGGAAGGGTTTTTAAATCAAATCCCTCTACGACAAGATTCTCTCCAAACGCACCGAATTCTATCTGTGCCCCTCTTTGCCGAAACGCTTCTATCTGCTCATAAGACAACAGACTCACCTGTCTATGCCAGTTGCCTGCATGCGCATCTCCTTTCAGACCAGAATCCGCAACCAGCTTTGCCTTATGTACATTTTGCTTTTCTGTTCCTTTCTTTTCACTGATACAAACAGCTCTCACAACTCCCATAAATCTCTATACTCCTTTTCCAAATCCACAATTCGGATACGTACAGATATCGCAGCCAAGACATAATCCTCCTGCTCCCATCTTTGCCAAATCCTTCTTCGTAACCGGTACATCTGCAAGTATCCGTGGAAGAAGCAAATCAAAAATGGTCGCTTTTGCATACATCACGCATCCCGGCAGTCCCATAACCGGTGTTCCATCCGAAAAACAGCCAAGCAGGAACATCGCCCCCGGAAGAACCGGAGCCCCGTAGGAAATAATCTGCGCTCCACTTTCTTTGATTGCACTCGGTGTCATATCATCCGGATCGACACTCATTCCTCCGGTACAAAGTACCATATCTACTCCTTTGCCTTTTATCTCCCGAATTGCTTCTACAATCTTTTCTTTTTTATCCGGTACGGTTTTATGAACCAACACTTCCACATCATATGCTTTCAGTTTTTCTCGAATAACCGGAGTAAATGTGTCCTGTATCCGCCCATAGTACACTTCATTTCCAGTCGTCACCACTCCGGCTGTTTTTCGCTTATATGGTAAAATTCGAAATAATGGCTCTTTTCCACCGATTTCTTTAACTTGCTTCATCTTCTCTTCCGAAATGACCAGCGGAATCACTCTTGTCCCAACCAGTTTGTCCCCGACATTCACCGGCTGGTTATGATGTCTGGATGCAATCATGATATCTTCCAACTCATTGATGGCACAAAGCTTTTCCAAATCAATTTGAAAAAGTCCTCTCTGTGTTGCCGACAACTCAATCTTTCCTTCTTTTACCGGACTCCGCTTCATATATGCGCTTTCGCATACAGATGCCAGAATCTCTGCCGCCTCATTCTCGTGCAGCATTCCCTCTTCTTTCTCCCACACATAAAGATGGTCTTTTCCAATAGATAACAGTTTGGGAATATCTTCTTCCCGCACAATATGTCCTTTTCGAAATGCAGTATCTTTAATCTGATCTTTTACAATAATTGTAATATCATGACAAATCACATGACCTACCGCATCTTTTGTCTCAATCTTTTTCATCTTTTACGCTTCCTTTGGAGCTGCGCACTCTTTCGCAATTCCCTGTAAAATCTCTACGCCGTGTATTAGTTCAGGCAAAATATATTCCAGTGATTCTTTCAGCGATTTCGGACTTCCCGGAAAGTTTACGATCAATGTCTGTTTGCGGATTCCAGCCGCGGCCCTTGACAGCATTGCCCGTTTTGTAAACTGCATACTGTAGGCACGCATTGCCTCCGGTATTCCAGGCACCTGTCGCTCTACAATATCCAACGTTGCCTCAGGTGTTACGTCGCTTTCTGAAAATCCAGTTCCACCTGTCGTGATGATTAAGTCGACAATATTACTGTCTGCCAGCCGTTTCATCACTTCTCCCAAAATCCTGCGGTCATCCGGAAGCACCTTCATCACCTTTACTTCAAATCCTGCATTTTCTACGACTTTTTTAATATATGGTCCGCTTTTGTCTTCTCTTTCCCCTTTGTATCCTAAAGTACTTGCTGTTATAATTGCAACTCTCATATTATTTTCCCTCCTAAAATGTCCGCTTTTTCCGCCTTTTTTTTCTTCCAAATGTATCTCTGACAATTCCATGGTACGATCAATTGCCTTGCACATATCATAAATCGTCAACAACGTGACACTGACTCCTGTCAGCGCTTCCATCTCAACTCCGGTCTTCCCCTCTACTTTCACAGTACATCTTGCCAGAATTTCCAACGTATCTTCTGAAATCTCGTAGGCAATCTCACATTTGCTGATCAGAAGTGTATGGCACATTGGAATCAGATTCGCCGTCTGCTTGACCGCCATGATTCCCGCCACACGTGCCACCCCAAGCACATCTCCCTTTTTGGAAGTACCCTTTTTAACCGCCTCCATCACCTTTGCATTGACACGGATCTTTCCAGACGCCACCGCGACTCTTGATGTCACCTCTTTTTCTGAGACATCTACCATCACTGCATTTCCTTTTTCATCAAAATGTGTCAGCTTTTCACGCATCTTTTGTCTCCTTACCTCATATCCTTTAGTAATTGATAAACATCTTCCTCTTTTGTCGCCCAGCTTGTGCAAAGACGAATCACGCTGGATGTCGCATCGTATCGCTGCTGATATGTATATGCATATTTTTCTTTCAGCTGTTCCAATTTTTCATCAGACACAATCACGAACTGCTGGTTGGTTACACTGTCGATGAAAAATGAATATCCGGCTTCCTCAAGTCCTTTCTTCAGGATCATTGCCATTCGGATTGCATGCCCTGCGATTTCAAAATACAAGCCATCTTTTAAAAGTTCTAAAAACTGGATTCCCAGCAATCTTCCCTTTGCAAGCATACCACCCTTCTGCTTGATCAGATATCTAAAATCTTCCTGAAGCGCTTTATTGCAGATAACAACCGCTTCTCCGAACAATGCTCCCACTTTCGTTCCTCCGATGTAAAACACATCACAATTCTCTGCCAATACTTCCAATGTCAGATCATTTCCTTCTGCCATCAGCCCATATCCAAGTCTTGCACCGTCTAAAAACAAATACAGCCCACATTCATTGCATGCATTTCGTATTGCTTCCAGTTCCGTCTTGCTGTACATCGTTCCAAGTTCTGTCGGGTTTGAAATATACACAAGCTTTGGCTGTGTCATATGTTCATGTGAACTGTCGGACCAGTGCTGTGTATATACTTCTTTAATCTGTTCCGCATCAATCTTTCCATCTTTCCCCGAAACTGTCATTACCTTGTGCCCACATGCCTCAATAGCTCCTGTCTCATGCACATTGATATGACCTTCTTCCACACAAAGCACTGCCTGATACGGGCGAAGAATTGATGAAATTACCGTCAGATTTGCCTGTGTGCCTCCCACAAGAAAATGCACTGCTGCATCTTCCCTTTTACACAAATTCTTGATTACTTTTGCTGCCTTTTCGCAATATGGATCTTCACCATATCCCGGTGTCTGCTCCATATTAGTTTTTACAAGTGTCTCTAAAATACGAGGGTGTGCTCCCTCATTATAATCACAATTAAAACGAATCATCTTTTTCATCCTCCTGTTTTTATAGTATAACACACTTAAAGACGGGAGAAAACTTTTTTCCCCCGTCTTTAAGTGTGTTTTTTTACTTTTATTGCTGCAAACGTCAAGAGCTTTATCTCAAATGATAATACAAACCATTCCCCCATTGCTGTCATTGACAATTTTCTGCATTGTATCCTGCAATTTCGACTGGCTCTCATCGTTGATTGCGATAAGCTTATTACGCATGCCATCCGTCACAAGCTCTTCAATGGATTTTCCAAAAATGTTAGTGCCCCACACACCTTCTTCTGTTGCACTTGCATCTTTGATATAATTGACTAAATCATTTGCCTGCTGCTCACTGCCCACAATCGGTGCAATCTCCGTCTCTATATTTGCCCGGATCATATGAATCGACGGTGCTTCGGAATGAATTTTCACACCATATTTATTCCCCTGCTTGATAATAACCGGTTCCTCCAGTTGGATTTCTTCTTTTCTCGGGCTCACCACGCCATAACCCTTCATTTTTACCGATTCCATCGCATCTTTTACGCCTTCATATTCTTTGCGAAGAGCCGCCATCTCCTTCATCGTACGGATCAGTTCGTATTCTCCTTCAATCGACGTTCCAGTCAGCTCACTTAACATCTCATAGTAATAATTATCCGCCACCTGAATCCGTACTTTTACACACCCGGTATCCAATGCCACATCATCTACCTTCATCTCTTTTATGTACATGCTGTCTGGTTTTGCAATTCCTCTTACCGCATCTTTGATTTCCGAAAAATCTTTCATCATCTCTTTTATATGCCAAAGCAGATCCGCTTTGATCTTATGTTCCCGAGACAACATCTCCACCCACTTTGGAATATAAAACTCCACTTCCGAAATAGGAAATTCAAACAGTATATTTTCCATGATCCGGTGAATATCCTCCTCCCGCAGTTGTTCACAGTTAAGCGCCATCGCCGTAACCCCATGCTTTTGCCTTATACTTTCCGCCGCCTGCTTTGCCTCTTCCCCATATGGTCTTTTTGAATTTACAAGTACGACAAACGGTTTCCCGATAGATTGCAGTTCCCGGATTGTCTTATCTTCTGCCTCGATATAATTTTCTCTCTTAAGATCACAGATTGTTCCGTCTGTTGTGATTACGATTCCAATCGTGGCATGATCATGAATCACCTTCTGCGTTCCAATGCTTGCTGCTTTTGTAAATGGAATCTCATAGTCAAACCACGGTGTCTTTACCTGGCGTTCTTCCTCATTCTCTGTGTGTCCCGCCGCACCTTTCACCATATAGCCGACACAGTCTATCAGGCGTACTTTTACTGTCACATCATCCATGAGTGAAATTTCCGCTGCCTCTTTCGGTACAAATTTCGGTTCCGTCGTCATGATTGTTTTCCCGGATGCAGATTGAGGCAACTCATCTTTTGTCCGCTGTCTGCTATGTTCATCCTCTATCTTTGGCAAAACTAACAAGTCCATAAATCGTTTGATAAAAGTAGATTTTCCGGTTCTTACCGGCCCCACCACCCCAAGATAAATTTCTCCGTTGGTTCTCGCCTGTATATCTTTATAAACATCGAATACTTCCATATGATCCCTCCTGCTATTCACTTGTACAGTGTATGCAGCCAATCGGTTTGATATGTACTATATTCTCTTGTTTTTAATTCCTTTTACTCCCACGGTAAGTCACTATGTTCAATTTTTCCATCTCTTAACATCAATTCGTTAACTGCCTTTGCGGCATCTTTTCCTTCAAAAAGCACTTGATTTACCTGCTCAATGATCGGCATGGACACCTCATATTTTTCTGCAAGTTTCATTGCTGCCTTCGCAGAATAAACACCTTCCACGACCATCTTTACTTCGTCCATTGCTTCCTGCATCGTCTTTCCCTGTCCAATCAGGTATCCGGCTTTTCGGTTTCGACTGTGTACGCTTGCACAGGTCACGATCAAATCTCCAATTCCGGTAAGTCCGGTAAAGCTTTCCATCTTACCGCCCATCTGGATACCCAGTCTTCCAATCTCCGCAATTCCACGAGTGATAAGCGCCGCCTTTGTATTGTCACCGTATCCGAGACCATCCGCAATTCCAGCCGCGAGCGCAATGACATTTTTCAGTGCTCCACCTACCTCTATTCCGAGAATATCCGGGCTTGTATACACACGGAATGTTTCGTTCATAAACATCTTCTGAAGATATTCAGCCGTCTCTTTTGTCTTCGCGCCTACAACACATGTTGTCGGAAGTCCTCTGCCCACTTCCTCTGCATGACTCGGTCCTGATAACACAGCTACATCCACCATCGGAAGTTCTTCCTCAATCTGTTCCGAAAGGGTCTTAAGCGTCGTCTCCTCAATTCCTTTTGCCACATTGATAAGCTTTTGATGTTTAACCACATACGCCTTCATATTTCTCGCTGTGCTTCGGATAAACGGTGAAGGTACTGCAAGGACAACAAAATCCTTCTCTGCAACGGCTTCTTCCATACTGTTTGTAATCCTCAAATCTTCCGGAATCTTCACCCCCGGCAATTTGCTCTTGTGTTCTCTTTCTTTTCTTAATTCCTCTACCTCGTCATTGTTGATTGACCACAAAGTAACCTCATGCCCATTTTTATACAGTAATAACGCCAACGCTGTTCCCCAGCTTCCGGCTCCCATGATGCCTGCTTTTGCCATGCCATATCCTCCTGCCTCTATTTCGTTTTCCTGTCTGCTCCAAATTTATTTTCCGTCCCGTTCAAAAGACGCTTGATGTTTGCACGATGTCTGTAAAATGCCATCAGCATCAAAACAAACGCAATCATATACATTTCATATAATTCTGGCTGTGTCAGAGAAAATCCTCCCATCTGACCATACACAATCACTTCAGCCAAAAACAATACCACTAGAATAAGTGACCCCAACGAAACGTATCGGGTCACTGCCACAACCAAAATAAATACAATAGCCGCAATCAGCATCATAATCGGATTCGTAGCAAGAATCAATCCTGCTGTCGCCGCAATTCCTTTTCCTCCTTTGAATTTTAAATAAAAGGGAAAATTGTGTCCAAGTACTGCGCCCATCCCGGCATACATTGCAAGCAGACTGATATTATCATGTGTAGAGCCGTACAGCCAGTACACAACTGCAACTGCTGCAACACATTTCAGGCAATCGCCCAAAAAGGTGATTGCCCCCGCGGTCCATCCTAACGTTCTGAGAGCGTTTGTCGTCCCGGCATTGCCGCTTCCATGTTGTCTGATGTCAATGTGTTTTAATTTTCCATAAAAGTACCCTGTCTGAAACAAGCCAAACAGATATCCGATTACAACACAAATCAAACGTTCCATACTACTAATGCTCCTTTTCCTTTCGCTCGCGGATGAAAAATTTCAGTGAAGTTCCCTTAAAGCCAAACGCTTCTCTAATCTTATTCTCCAAATATCTTGTATATGAAAAGTGCATCAATTCCTTATCATTCACAAAGATAACAAATGTCGGCGGTTTTACCGCTACCTGTGTAATATAGTACAATTTCAAACGCTTTCCTTTATCCGACGGCGGCTGCTGCATCGCAACTGCCTCTGCCATGATCTCGTTGAGAACACCTGTAGCCACACGAAGTGTCTGATTCTCCATCACGACATCAATCATCTCATAAAGCTTGTTCAGGCGCTGTCCTGTCGCTGCAGACACATACATAATCTCTGCATATGGCATATACGCCAATGTCTGACGAATCTTTTTCTCATACTCGTACATTGTCTTATCATGTTTCTCAATCGCATCCCATTTATTGACAACAATGATAATTCCTTTTCCTCTTTCATGGGCAATTCCGGCGATCTTTGCATCCTGCTCTGTGATTCCTTCTACCGCATCGATCACCATTAAGACAACGTCGGCACGTTCCACCGCTGTCACAGTACGAATGATACTATAACGCTCCAGCTCTTCTTTAATCTTATTCTTTCTTCGCAGACCTGCTGTATCAATAAACACATATTCTTTTCCATGATATTTGATTGCAGTATCAATTGCATCACGTGTCGTGCCTGCAACATCGGATACAATCACACGGTTCTCACCAAGCAATTTATTGACAATAGAAGATTTTCCAACATTTGGTTTACCCACAATTGCAATTCTTGGTCTTTCATCCTCTTCTTCCGTCGCATTTCCCTCCGGGAAGAATTTCACTACTTCATCAAGCATATCACCGATACCAAGTCTGGATGCTGCCGAAATCGGGATTGGGTCACCGATTCCTAAATTATAAAATTCGTACACATCCGGCATAAGCTTCTGGAAGCTGTCCACTTTATTGACAACAAGCACAACCGGCTTTCCGGAGCGTCTTAGCATATCTGCAACCTTGGAATCTGCATCTACAAGTCCCTGTCTTACATCTGTAATAAAAACAATGACATCAGCCGTATCAATGGCAATCTGAGCCTGTTCTCTCATCTGCGATAAAATAATATCTTTGCTATCCGGTTCGATTCCTCCGGTATCAATCATTGTAAATTCTTTATCCAGCCATGTTACTTCTGCATAGATTCTATCTCTTGTCACACCCGGCGTATCTTTTACGATGGAAATCATCTCTCCCGCCAGTGCATTAAATAATGTCGACTTCCCTACATTCGGTCTTCCGACGATTGCTACAATTGGTTTACTCATATTTTTTCTCCTATTAATTACTATTTATACTAATTCTAATCTCTATCATACTAAATTTTTCAAAAAAAAGCAATTTCCACATGAAATTCTTGAAGCAAATGATTTTTTTTGCTAATATGGGTATGTTAAAAGAATTTATTTTTATGGAGGCCCCTATGGCAAATATCACATTATTAGAAAAAGCACTTCCAATTGCTCCTCTTAAAATAGCCGCATTGGATAGTTGCAAAGAACTTGGTCAAAAAGTAAATGACTACATCGTTTCCTTTCGCCAGAATGCAGTTGAAAAATGGCCGGATTCCGCTTCAATTGCAAATTACCGTCTGGAGAACTATTTAGTTGACAGCGCGTGCCCTCGTTTTGGTTCAGGTGAAGCAAAAGGTATGCTTCGCGAATCCATCCGCGGCACAGACTTATTCATCATGGTAGATGTATGTAACTACAGCCTTACATACTCTGTAAACGGACATAAAAACCACATGTCACCAGATGACCATTATCAGGATTTAAAACGTATTATCTCGGCTGCTACCGGAAAAGCACGCCGCATCAACGTTATTATGCCATTTTTGTATGAAAGTCGTCAACACAAACGGACAAAGAGAGAGTCTCTTGACTGTGCATTTGCATTAGAAGAACTTACAGCAATGGGTGTATCGAATATCATCACATTTGATGCGCACGACCCACGTGTACAAAATGCAATTCCGCTCAAAGGATTCGATAACTTTACACCGCCATATCAGTTTATGAAAGCTTTGCTCCGCGCAGAGCCTGATTTGAAAGTGGACAAGGATCACCTGATGATCATCAGTCCGGATGAAGGCGCTATGCACCGTGCCGTTTATTTTTCAAACGTTTTAGGCGTAGATATGGGTATGTTCTACAAACGTCGCGACTACTCTACAATTGTAAATGGAAAAAATCCAATCGTGGCACATGAATTTTTAGGTGATGATCTTGCCGGAAAGAATGCAATCATTATCGATGATATGATTTCCTCCGGAGAAAGTATGTTGGATGTTGCAAAACAGATTAAAGAACGCGGCGCTAACCGTGTATTTGTCTGCACAACCTTTGGATTATTTACAGATGGCTTTGCAAAATTTGACGATTATTATGAAAAAGGCTACATCGATCGTGTCATCACAACGAACTTGACATACCTTCCATCCGAATTATATGAAAAACCATATTTTGTTATGGCAGACATGAGCAAATTCCTTGCACTTATCATTGATTCTTTGAATCATGACATTACCATTGGTTCTGTCATGAATCCAACCGATAAGATTCATAAATTGCTTGAAAAACATCAGAAAAATCAACGATAATTAAGCAAAAAGCTTGTAAGTACCTCAAACATACTTACAAGCTTTTTTATTGTTTATAAAACTGTGAATAACGCACTCCATTTTCCAGCGAGATTCCTCTTGCTTCTGCAAGCTCACTCACTGTCACCAGCTGATATCCTTGTTCAATCAGTTTTGGGATTAACTCAAATGCCGCATTTACGGAAAAGTCATGTATATCATGAAGCAAAATCACATCTCCATCACTGACCGTCTCAAGGACGTAATCTCTAATCAATGCCGCATCCTTTTTCTTCCAGTCAAGCGTATCTAAAGACCACATGATGACCGGCTTTCCTGCCAAACTCTTCACCTTGTCGTTATAAGAGCCAAACGGCGGACGCAACAGACTTGCTCCATGTCCCACCGCTGCCGCAATCGCTGCATCTGTAGACTGAATCTCTTCTTTGACACTTGCATCATCTAGTTTGACGAGATTTTTATGATTCGTCGTATGATTACCAATTTCGCACCCAATCTCTTCCATTCGCTTAATGGTATCCGGATACTTCGCCGCATTCGTTCCCACCATAAAGAAAGTAGCCCTTGCACCATACTCCTCCAATTTATCCAAAAGAGAATCCGTGTATTTTCCCGGTCCATCATCAAATGTCAACGCAACCATCGGTTTCTCCGGATCCACCTTGCTCGCCTTTGACTGTAATTTCCCATCTTCGCCAAATACGCAGTCCAACTGAAATACTCTCTGCTTTCCTGTCAGCATCTTTCCTTCTTTGTCAAAGTAATAAGTATCTTCCCCTATCTTTTGCCAGCCAACACTCATCTTCCCATCTTCCTGAAAATAGTAAGTACCTTCCTTTGTCTCTTTCCAACCAGTACTCATCTCTCCAGTCTCATCGAAAAAATAGCGGAAATTATCGATATCTTTCCATCCTGTTACCATCTCTCCAGTCTCATCTATGTAATATGTCTTCTCTTTTGAAAGAACAAATTCTGATGCCGCATAGGTACCGTCCCACTTTTTAAATTTTTTATCTTCCCAAGTCCCGTATTTATTCTTAACTTGGCAAGTGCCGTTTTTCACCTGAACCTTTAGCTTTTTTCTCCATTTCTTATCTATTTTTTTCTTCAAATCTTTTTCAAAAGAAATGGTAATTGGATACTCTCCTTCTTTTGTCTGATCAATCTCATATGTTAGCCGATATCCTTTCCCCGCATTCAAATCCTTCACAAAATCTTTCACAGTATATCCTTTTTCCAGTTCTTTCTCACTGTATTTTTCGTCCTTACAAGAAGCGGCAGCCTGAATCTGCGGAATCTCCTCATCTTGAAGAATTGACACATTTTTCACTTTTAAAATCACTTCCGGAATCGTTCTCTTTGCGATTCTAAAAATCAGTCCCCCTAACAAGATAAGCAATATTGTAACCAATACAATCCCAACTGCAATCTTTTTTCTTCTTCTTCTGTACCTTATTCCTTTTCTCACCCTAAACATATCACTCGTACTCCTACTTTTGTTTGCAAAATTTATTATAGTCCACTTCTGTTTGTATTGCAATGTTTCTGCCCTTAAGAACCCCTTAAAAAAATGTTACGTATTTGCTACGTTTTGCTACAATTTTGTTGTAAACGTGTTGTAAACGAAGATGTACTAAGTTGTAGCTTGTAGTAACTTATAGTAAGATGATGCAATATTTCAACCCCACCTTTTGAAGATGGGGTTACAGAAATTAACAAGCAATTTAGGGAAGAATATGGAGAAAACTGTTTCGATTAAGTGGTGTTTTCCAAAAAAGAAACAACCACAGTGGCTAGTGCGAAAAATGCACTGACCACTTGCAAATAAAGCCGGGGATCTCTCCCCGGTTTTGTTTATGCTTTTTTGAGTTTTCCTTGTTTTGCAAGGCTGCATAGAATGTTGTTCTGTTGTGCTGTGCCGGAATAGTTTCCGATTCCGTTTGCAGCTGCAATTCGCTTCCTGCTATTAAAAGATGCGTCCACACCGATGCTCTTTAGTCCATCCACGATAGAGCTACTGTTAAACGCCTTATAATAGTTTCCGCCATTTACAATGTTTTGCACTTCCGTGTATCTATTTCCGAGTACAATCTTTCTTGTATCTCCGTTTCCGTACTTACCTGCTTTTACTTCTTCTGCTAGAGTATTTGCGCTCGCAGAAGAAATGTGATTAATAAAATTTTGAACCTCATTGTATCTTGTGCCGAGCGCTGTTTTTCTTGCATCTCCATTGCCGTACTCGCCTTGCAATGTTGCAACAGCTAAATCTAATGTGCTTCCGCTTGGTGTACTAGGGTTAGGAGTAGACGGTTTTGCTGGTGTTCCGATTTCTGTCAAAAAATCTCTGTAGCAAATATTCATATCTACTCTTCCGTTTATTCCCGACACTGTCCCATCGCTTGTATACTGCCACATATCGCACGAAACATTTGGCTTTTGTGTACTGTATCTTGCAACCCATTTTGTATATCTATCCAATGCGTTACCAATTACATTGTTAAACCAATGCTGATTTGCATAGATTCCAACCCAATATCCTGATTTTTCCACGATATCGCAGAAAATTTTTGCACCAGCGACTGCATGGCTTTCTGTGCCGGATTCTTCCAAGTCTAAATAAACTGGATAACTTAATTTGTAACATTTAATCAATCGCAGGACGTGTGCTGCTTCGCTTCTGCTCTGCGCTTCTGATTTTGCATAAGAGTAAATATACACCCCAAATGGAATTCCAAGCCTTGTACATTCGTCTGCATTACGAAACCACTGACTATCGTCCTGACTGGCGATATTGTCGCCATATCCGCACCGCAAAATCGCCCCTTCAATTCCGCTTGCTTTTACTGCCTGCCAGTCAATTGATCCGTTGTGATAACTCACATCAATAATTTTTCTTTCCATGCTTTTCACGCTCCTAATCGTTCTTAATTGGCAATTTCTCAATTTCTTCGTTCATAGCAACAATCATTCCGTTGCCACCAAGTTCTGTGTACGCTTTATACATCAAAACCCAATTTTGATACCCATGCGTGGATATTCTACCACGCCTTGTATACTTTGCGTGTGCTTCGATTAAAGACACACGGAGCAATGCAATAAGTCCATTTTTTATCGCACTTTCTTCTTGCTCTTCAAGCTTCTTTTTTTCTTCTTGCAACTCTTTTATTTGCTTTATCTTTTGCTGTAATAAAAAAGCGAGAATGGCTACTGCCAAACTCGCTAAAGAAGAATAAACTAACTGCATTTTTGTACCTCGTTACTAGATTTTGCTTCCGGCAGTCCAGCAACACTTGTCAATACAGACAAGATTCCTGCAAGTGCAGCTGTAGACAATACATACTGCCAACTTACATCTCCCATAACAGCCGCCGTTCCAATTCCAGCGATTGCCGCCTGTGCCATTGTTTTAATCGCACGGACTCCTGCGGCTTTCATCCATTTTTTTAAATCTTCTTTGTTTTTAAACATAATCGTCCCACCTTTTTATTTTTCTGCCCATGTAATAGTTGTATCTCCATTTAATGCTCTGCCTGTAAACAACTTACCTAGAGAGTCAATGAATAAGTAATATTTATCACCGTTAGACCCTTGGTCAAATGTCATGCACCTAAAATAATCAGATGCACCGGGTGGTCTATTCGGCAAACCTTGCGAACTAGCAATTCCTGCAAATCTACTTGTTATTTCATCTTCATTTATGTGCCTTCTCCAATCTGTCCAAGCACCATCCGCAAAATATCTGTGATATTCCGAACCTTTCCCGTTGTACGGAAACGCCATCTGCATTCTGTGTGCTATCTCTGTTTTGTTCCCATAAAAATACGTAAAAATATACATATATTGATTCGTTCCCATCGGCGTATTAATATGCGTTACTATTGCATGTTCTGTTGTTGTGTCTGGGTCTATTCCTTCTATTTCGTATTTTACTAAACCGTTCCCAATTTCCGTTCCAAATCTGTCTTTTATTGTTTTTTCAAAAGTAGCATCCATTGCGACTTCAAAGCCTTTTCGGATTGCAGGTTTACCGAATGCAATACCGCCTCCACCTTTCAAAAGGTCGATTTCGAAAATCATAGGCGGTAAAGATTGCACAACAGAAGTATTTCCGAGTGCATCGAACACAGTAAACTTTATGTCAAACGCTTTTTCAGGGTCAAATGACATTAAGCTAAAAAAGTATTCTACCTCACCGCTTGTGTCACTATTCCCTTTTGCATGATGCATTAATATTTTATACTCTGTTGCTCCCTGCTCTTTATATTCAATTACGATATCTTCAACTGGTTTGTCAGTTTCCCAGTTAAACGTATACCATAGCCACTGACCATCGTCTGAAAATTGTCCATCATTTCCAGCACGCCCGAATTTTGTAATGTTAATTCTAGGTGGAGTATATGCAAGTTCCCAAATTGCATATAAGGTTGCAGATGCATTTTCTTTGTATACTGCGCCCGGTGCGTAAGCTACTGTTGTAGCTGCTGCCGATGTTCCCCAGCCTTTAAAATTGTAGTTTGTTTTCGTAGGCTTAACACTAGACAATGTTAAATTTACACCGTAGGTCTTTGTCTGAGTCGCAGGTGCACCAGTACCGCCATTCGCATTATAAGCAACTGGATAGGTGTTCGCTTTCCAAACCGCATACAAAACATAATTAGAATGATTGCTACCACCCCAAGCTTGACCGGGTTGATAACTAGGAGATGTTGCCGTAGACGACAAACTCCATCCCAAAAATGAATATCCTGTCCTAGTTGGTCTAGCTGTAGATAGTTTAGTATCAACATTATAAAAATAAGTTTGTTTACCCGGTGCGCCAGTACCACCATTTGCGTTGTATGTTATTGTGTAAATAGGTAGTGCAGGAACACTAAAACTATTGGATGCTGATTTCGTCCCACCATATACACCACTCCAAGAAATATTGAATCCCATCGAGCAGCTAAACGAGATTGTTTGTGCGTATGTAGTTTTGTAAATATCTACATACCCCGAAGCCAATGTCTTAGTTCCATTGATTCCGCCTATGCTCGTGCTTCCGCTTGCAACTGTTTTTCCATTTATTACAGCACTATACGACTTTGCAGCCGAGGATGATGCAGCATAGCCGTGGAACACCAAATCAAGCACCCATTTACAAACATATTTTGTATCAGACTGCGAGGTGTTCGTGATTGTTAATCTAAGCTGCGGACTTGTGCTACTACCAAATGTAGGCGTTATACAAGATGCCATTATTTAACACCTCCTACCCATCTTAACCCCATGTTTCCGTTACTCCTTCGTTTCCATATAAATCCTTCATTTTCTCCAATCTGTAATTCGTTTTTGATTACAGCTTTTTGTATATACAGACTCTGATTGCTCACATAAGCAACTTTTGTAGACCCCTCTATAAAATCTACAGACGTGTTCGTGATTCGTACTTTAAACAAGTTGTCTGATTTCCCCAATTCGATGCAAGGGTCTCCGTTTTCATCTGTTGCCATTGTGATGTAAGCTGTTTTCTTTGCTAAATCGTCAGCAAGAGAATCTAAATTCTTAATTGTATTGTCGATTTCTTCTGTTTTTCCTGACAAGTCGTTCAATTCTTCTGTTGCTTTGTTTAGCGTTTGATTTATGCTTCCCATGTTAAATGTCCAGCCGTCAGAAGTTTGCGTCATTAAAGACGATCCGTTCTCGTCTGTAACCAACGTGGAAATCGAATCAGATAACTGTTTTATCGTAGATTCTGCAACCGTCACTCGTGCTGTGTTTGATGATGCAGCTTCATTTGCGTTAGCTGCTTCTGTTTGTGCATTCTCTGCGGTTTCTTTCGCTTCTGTAACCTCTTGTCTTACACTAGATGTTATTTCGTTCGATTTGATTTCGATTGCCGAGTCTGTTTCCTCTTTTGTGTAATATCCGCCAAGTGTCTCAGTCACTTCTTTTTTTGTTGCTGCTAATGCAATCAGATCTGCATTTTGCTTTATGCTTGTCTCTGCTTCTGTTACACGGACAGACAATGCATCCGCATCTGCCTGTGCTTTATCCGCCGCCTGTTTTGCGAGTAATGCGTCCTGCTGTGCTTTATCCGCCGCAGCTTTTGCATTGTCCGCCGCAGTTTGTGCATTCTGTGCATTAAGCTTTGCGGTATCTGCAACGCTCTGTGCTGCAACCGCATCTGCTTTCGCAGCATCCGCCGCTTTCTGTGCTTCATCAACTGCCGCCTGCGCTGCTTCTACCTCTTCTTTTGTTGCATCTACTTTCGATGATACATCCGCCAAATTCTTTTTCGCTGCGTCAAGGTCGTTTTGCGCAGTCAATACTTTGTCTGCTGCTTCGGTTGCTTTTGTTTGTGCTGCAACCGCATCTGCTTTTGCCGCATCTGCAGCAGCCTGTGCCGCCGCTGCATTTGTGTTTGCAGTGTTCGCAGTGTTCTGTGCTTCGGTTGCAACCTTCGATGCTTCGTCTGCCTTTGTCTGCGCTGCTGTAGCGTCTCCTTTTGCTTCTTCTGCAAGTTTTTGAGCAACTAAAGCATTTGCAGCTGCATTATTTGCTGTTGTTTGCGCATTTTCTGCGTTTTCTTTTGCTGTGTCAGCTGTGCTTTGTGCTTCTGTTGCTTTGTTTACCGCATTTGTAGCGTCCTGTTTGGCTTTGTCCGCCGTAGCTTGCGCCTGTGTTACCTTTTCTTGTGCCGCTAAGATTTCTTCTTCTGTTGCGTCAACACGCCCTTGTACAGTTTCCAAATCCTTTTTAGCCGCACTCAAATCAGCTTCTGCTTTAGACGCAACATTTTGCGCAGCATCCGCCGCAGCTTTTGCATTGTCTGCATTTGTTTGTGCGTCCGTAGCCGCCTGCTTTGCCGCATCTGCAGCAGCCTGTGCCTTAACTGCTTCGCTAGACGCTGCATTTGCCTGTTCTTGCGCCTTTGCGGCTGTCGATTGCGCCAAGTCAGCCTGCTCTTTTGCATTGTTCGCTGTCTCGTCTATCGTCTGCACCTTTTTTGCGGTTGTGGCGATTTCTCCAGCGTTTTGCGTTATCTGCGTCTGTAATGCTGCTGTAGCTTCTGTCAGGTCTGTTTTTCTCGCATAGTCGGTTTTCATCGTTGTACTTAATGTATCAAGATTTTTTCCAAGCGAATCAATTTCCTGCTGTGCCTTTGCTGCATCTTCTTTTGCCGCAGCCGCTGTAGTGCTCGCATTTTCTGCGTGTGTTTTCGCTGTTTCTGCTGTACTGCTTGCAGTTTCCGCTTTTTGTATTGCAGAGTCTGCGCTTGTCTGCGCATTACCTGCAGCAGTTTGTGCATTCTGCGCATTTAATTTTGCTTCGTCAGCATTCTTCTTTGCTTCATCCGCCTTTTTCTTTGCTTCATCCGCTGCAAGATATGCATTGTCAGCCGCCTGTTGTGCATTCTCAACTGTTTGCTGCAATCCTTCCACGTTTTCCACAACACCTTGCACAGCGTCTTGTGCTTCGTCCGCCTTTCTTTCCGCTTCTTGTGCGGATTGTGTAGCAGCATCTGCACTCTGCTGTGCTGCTTCCGACTTATCCAAAGCATTAAAAGACTCTTGCAATGCATCATTTGCCGTTTTGTCAGCTTTTTCAGCTTCCTCTTTTGCTTTCTGTGCAAGTTCAAGGGCACGTTGCGCAGACAGAGAGTTTTGCGCAAATTGATTTGCAAGGTCTGCAACTTTTTGACTTATGCCACTATCTTTTATCAGATATTCTCCAAGTGTTGCTTTTTGCTCTTTATCCACAATGGATGTTTCCAGTTTTAAGATTCTTGTCGATAAATAAAGTTCTCCGGCATCATCTATAATGTTCACTCTGTCGCCAATATGCACATTTTTCGGCATCTTCTTTATGTCAACTTCATAATTCACTTCGATTTCTCGTAGCTTTTTGAGTTCTGCAATTGCACGATTACAAAGCTCAGATTGACTCGTTGTGTCGTAACTAAATGTTTTAATTATGTGACCATTTGATTGATTTAATTTATTTGGTTCGTTGTTCCAAATGTACCTACTCCACTTTTTTACCGCTTCGCTGGAGCATACACGACCGTCATACACGGCAAAATCACCATCGTTGTAGTTGTAACCGTATAGAGTAATAGGTTTATCAGACCCTTCCGGCGTTCCGCCAGTAGCAACTAAGGATGTTGCTAGATTTGCGATGCTTTCGCTTGTAACAATGCTGTCGATTTCTTTATTTAGCCTTAAGCTTACGCCAATATCTTGTCCACGTTTTTTGTAAATGTTAATCAACTTTTTCGTGATCTCCATTCCTTTTACTTCAAAGCTGTAAGATATTTCTGCATTGTCAAATTGTGTTGCAACGCTTGCGAGACGTTCTGTTGCTGTAGATTCACCGTCCCAAGACAATTTCCTTGTAAGGGTTTTAATCTCGTTTATTCCGATTTCAAAACCGGAATCATATGAAAATTTCTCAATATAAAAACTAATCGGATACGCTTTATCAGCTGTATATGCACCTACAACCTCGTTCACAAGGTCAAGTCCTGCATCCTCTGCATATAAGTACACAGTCTGTTTTTTCGTATCTTTTTCCGTGTCTATGATTGTGTAAAATTCGTTTTCATCTCCATTTTTTCTAAGGATGTAATTACCGACTTTTGCACAATTAGACACTGCCTTCATAGTTTTTTGATTGTATGGTATTTTGCATTCAAATGTTGCAACACCCGATTCTACATCTTCCACTTTCAAATCTTCTATGATTCTCATTCCGCTTTGCAGGGATGTACTCGCACGACCGACAATATTAAATTTTCTATCTGCAAAATATATAATCACAAAAATACCTCCCTGTATCGGATTTTGAACGACGGTTTATATTCTTTTTCTACCCACTCAGAGTAGGATGTTCCGATTTGGTTCAGTCCCGGAGTGAGTACAAACGTCTCCCAATCATTTCCCATTGCACCAAGCGCAGGAGTTTCGACACCGTTTAATCGGATCTCTCCGTTTTTGCAATCTGCTTCCACGACATCATTTGCACTAAATTTGTTTGGGATGTCTCTGTATTGCTCGCAGTTATTTTTTACAAACTTAACCCAATACAACCCGTTGTAAGATAATGCTGCTGTTGTAGAATATTGCTCAAACGCAAACGTGATTTCGGTTGTTTTTACATCCTTAATCTCATCGTCTATAAAAGTTTTTGTCGTTCCAGCGATGTTAAATGTAACTTTATTTCCGACCTTTGAGATTGTAGAGGTTTTTACAGCGTTCTCTTTCGAGCCAAAATTATAATTTCCGTATGACAAATCTATTGTAATAACGTCCACTTTTGCTCCGTTAAGATAAAAAGTCACATCCGCAGAGTTTCCAGCACTGTTTTTTGTGATTCTTACCCCTGCAACATTCTTTCCGTTCGCAGCTGTTGCGACAGCCTGAAACGCTCCCATTTGCCCAGTCGAGCTACTTCCAATACACATTTTTTGTTTATAAGTAAGTGTGAAATCTTTCGCTCCAACCTCTCCCGATGTATCTGCACCGATTGCCTTTGTCATAGATACTCCGTGCCATTTCCCTGCTGCGCTGCCGAAACTAGACGGCGCAAGATAGTACGTCTCCGGCACGTCTGCAACATAATTGCTAATTGCAAAATTTGAGCATGCTGTTGCTGGCAGGATTCCGGCTTCTCCACCTACACTGTCTGTTCTGTCTACTTTGAATTGGATACCAGTTAAAGATGTCTGAGCCGCAGAAAGTCCAGTAATCGTAAAAGACATATTCGCAACATGTCCGCTTTGACCTCTCCAAAATTCAGATGGATTTTTGATTGTTACGCTACGCCAAGCACCACCGATGTACAAAGACCCACGCAAAGAAAACGGTCTACCAAAATATGATTTTGAATATTTAAGTGCGGTTGTAATAGACACGTCTATGCGTATAGAGTTTGCTGTTCTACCACTTGATTTTAGCGATACAGTATAATAAAAAGTCGGCTGATCTCGTGGAGTTGCTTTCCTGTACAACACGGTTTCAGATGTTTGTTTCGGATTCGCAGGTACTGCGTAAGATGCAACTTTCATCGCAATATCTCCGCTCTGTTGCACATCTGATGTAAGTAAATGTCCGCTGTTTAACTTCCAAAGATTTTTTGCTGCTGTGCTCAAGGCATTGCTGCTCTGAAAAGTTTGATTTGCCAATGTTTGTGACTTTTCATATTTTTTCTCAGTGTCTGTTTCTTCGGGGTCTCCAAGCTGCACGATTTGCTCATCCTCTGTAAAAAATGCTATATATCCACAATCACCAGCACCAGTAAGCGTTTCGGTTTCTCCATTGTCATTTACTTCTGTCTCTCTGTAAAACTCTGCTACTAAAGTCGGAGATGCCTTATAAGTCCCCTTGTAATCTATCAAAACACTAGATTCGTCAAGAGATTGGTACGCCTCGTACTCAACAAGCGAATACTTAAACGGATCAGCACAAAACAGTTCAAATTCTCCAACGACAGAATTTCTACCGGGTTCGACTTCTCCAATTGTGGACGGTGTTCCAGTATAAAACAAATCTTGCTCATCTCTAAAAATAAGCAGTGCATCACTTACGTTTAAGATGCTTGCAAGTTTGTTGTATGCGTTTCTAAAATCTTCGTTTGTCTTTGCTCTAATCTGATATGTAACCGTTATTGTCCTTGCCGGATAACGCTTGTACAGCACGTCTGAGCCGTCTCTGATACCAGTTTCAAACGATTCTATTTCCGGCGATAATGCTTCTCTGCCGGATACATGCAATGTTCTGTAACCATCTATTAAATTTTCTATATATTCTCCGTTAATAGATAAAGCTTCGGAGGGCAACAGACTCTCCGAAGCTTCTTGAACTTCTGTAACATCTATAAAATTGTACATGTTGCCCCTCCTAAACTAAACCACGTTTTCTTCCACCATGTTTCTGTATCTTGTTAAGTTCCGCTTCTGTATACGGCGCTGTAATTCTCGCAAATTCTTTTCCGTCAATATCCACCGGGACAATAATTGTGTATACGTTGTTACGAGTATACTCATATTCATCCGGCATTCCACCTGCATAAGCTAGTGTCATTTGTGGCATTTCGGCACTAGGTATCTGCACCATTTTTTTCGATGCATTCCAAATGTCTTTTACTTTAGATAAAATACCATTTTCCTGCCCTTCGCCAATATAGATACCATTCTTTTCAAATAATTTTGACGGTGAATGAATCATTGCTTTTGCACGCACTGCTTTGTCTGCCGCAGAAACCATCTGAGCCGCAGCACTCCTGATTGTGCTAAGACAAGACAACATTCCGTTTGCGAAACCTTTACTGATATACGCACCAGCAGAATAAGCACCACTGTAGCCGGATCTAAGCGATACCGTTACAGATGTAGTAATGCTTATTGCGATAACAGGAGCAGTTGCAAGACCCGACTGCATACCTTGTGTAAATCCAGTTCCGACTTTTTGCCCTGAACTTTTGGCTTTGCTTGCCGTGTTATCAAATGCATTTGTGATTGCTTTCATGGCGGATTTTGCTTTGCTTCCAAGTGCGTTCAGTCCGCTTTCCACTGTTTTTACAGATTTTTGCATACTTTTTAAGGATTTTTCGGTTTGTTTTGCACTCGACTGAATCGACTTCATGCTTGATTTTACAAGCTTGAGAGCCGCAGCCATCGCAATAACACCAACACAGCTTACAAGCATTGCAACACCAAACGCCGCAATCGCTACTGTACACGCAACTGACCCAGCTGTTAATGCAATAAATGCTGCTGTAGCAATAACTGCACCAGCACCTAGAGCAACACATGCAGCAAGCAGTGCCACAAATCCAGCTGCCGCAAGCAAACAACTCGCAGAAATGAGTGTTAAGGATACCGTTAGTGCTATCAAAACGACAGACAAAGCAGTAACGCCAACCACAGCCACCAATGCACCTGCACCGAATGCGATAATACCAGCCGCCGCAATCAATATCGATGCACCAAGCAGTAACGTACTAGCAGCCAAAACAAGTATTCCTGCTCCCAATACGATACATGCAACACCTGCTAAAGCCGCACCGACTGCAAATAAAGCCATAGCAATACCAAGCGCACCAATCGCCAACGCCCCCTGCATACCATACTCGCAAATTGTAGGCAAAATCGCCGCTACAATAGCAAGTGCGACAGAAGCAAGCAGTGCTGCAACACCAGTGAGAAGCATCGCAACTCCAAATGCAATCAATCCGACCGCTCCCGCTGTTAAAACAGGAGCAAAAATACCAAACACCGCAACCAGTGCTGCGATACACGCTGTAAGCAATACCATTGCGACAATAGCCGGAGTTCCGGCGTTTGCAAGTGCGATAGCTGCCAAAGACAACAATCCCATAGAGATAGCCGCAATCAACAAAGCTGCTCCAAGTGCAATAAATCCAACAGCACCTACAGAGAGTTGTTTTGCAAACACAGCAAATACAGCAACAAGTGCTGCGATTGCAATTACCATTCCTGCAAACACTCCAATCGCAAGACCTCCTGCATTCGCAAGCGCAATAGAAGCAACTGCTAAAATTGCAAATCCTGCGCTTATAAGTAATACAGCAACACCAACTGCAAACATAGCCTTTGCCATTGCATTAAGCTTCGCCGGGGATGATTTAATATTTTTCATCATCGCCATAATTCCGAGTGTAAGTCCGCCAACAGCCAAAGCCATTCCAGCCATAACGCCAATTGCAAGACCTCCTGCATCCGCAAGTGCAATCGCAGAATATGCAAGCAAAGCAAACCCACCAGCAACCATCAAAACGCCAGCGCCTACCATCATAAAAGACTTCGCAGCCGCAAGCATCTCTTTCGAACTCGTAGAACTAGATTTTCCAACCTTGTCCATTCCTTTCGCCGTCTTAAAAAGCTTCCCGGAAAGTCCTTTTAATCCTTTCGTTGCGAGCGATGCAATAGATTTTCCAAATGCAACCATTCCGGGGGCGACTGCATTTACTATCTTAAATGCTTTATAAGCAGCCGCAGCAGCAACTAAATAAGGCAAAGCCTTAGAAATCTCTTCCGCATGATCTGCAAAGAATTTCGCAACTTTTTTTATAATGTCACCAACCTCAGAAGCGATTTTTTTAAACGATTCCCAGTAAGGCTGTGCTGCTTTAATTCCAGCAGATACTTTTTCTGCGAGTGCTTCTCCGTCTATACCTTCTAGTTTGCTTGTAACTCCTTCGATTGCTTTTATTCCTTTTTTAGACAGCAGATCGAATGCAGGTGTGAGCTTATTTCCTAATGTTTCTTTCAATCCGTCCATTGCCTGCCCGGTTGTTTTCGCTTCTGTTGCAAGCTTTGTAAACGCATCGTTTGTCCCAACGGTCGAAATCGCATTAAAAAACTCTTCTGTCTTTACTTTTCCATCCTGAACAGCTGTTACCATTTCTTGCGTGCTCATTCCCATTTCTTTCGCAACCGCAGCAACTCCGGCTGGTGTCTGCTCTAAAATGAGTTTAAAATCTTCCCACGCAACTTTTGGCTTTGCTGCCATTTGTGTCGCCTGCATGGATAAGGTTTTCATTGCTTGCGTTGGGTTTTCTGCCGCCGCAGCAAGACCGCCGAAACCTTTTACAAGACTAAGCGTATTCTTTGTGCCGACAGCTTCTAACTGTGCAAAAGTAGACGCCATATCCGAGGAACTATAAATTGTATCTTGTGCAAAAGACTGTAATTCGCTTTTTACCTTGTTAATCTCGTCAGAATTTTTTCCAAACATACTCATATTGGAGTTAAATGTTTTCCAAGCCGCATTTGACGAGTCAATTTCTCCGATTAAATCTCTCGCTCCGCTTGTAACAGCATCAAACGCCTTTTGTCCTATGCCTGCAAAAACTCCAAAAGCAATACCGCTTTTAAGTTCTTTCCCGAGGGACTTTGTAGCATCTAACGCACCATTAATCGTGGAAGAAAATCCTCTATCTTGTGCAGATAATATTGCTCTTACTGAGTAGCTTTCTGACATTTTTCTTCCCTTTCTTTTAAAAACCTGCTAAGACCTGCAAACTTGCTTTCTTTCTTACTTTCTCCATTCGCCTGCCGAATTGCCTTGTCATAATCAAAGAATTTTTCGAACGTAGAATAAACAGGCTTCGTTTTGTTTTTACCTGCCTTTTTCTCTGCTTTTACGGCAAAATTCAAAAATGCTTGCTGGTGCACTCTATAGTCGCAATCTACTTGCTTTAAGCGTACACCTTGCATGAGCATTTTGTATTCCGGGATTGTAAGATTGTCTACTTCCGCAAAGCTTTTGTAATCAAGATAGCGAAAGCAGTTTAAAGCAACTTCGTTGTACAGTTCTTCTATGCTGTTTCTTGTTTCTTTCTCATTTTCTCTTTCTGCTTCTCTACCTCTTCTAGCAGATTCATTGTCACTTTTTTGGTAGCATTCGTTCTCTTTAAAAAATCGATCACACTTCCAAACAGAGCATCGATGTCTGTTTCCTCGTTGTCGATATAAGAGTCTAACAGCGTTCTTGTCACACGTGGAGACTGTCCTTTATTTGCACAGTCAAGCACATCAACCAAGTCCTCTAAATCTCCGTCAATTACTCCTGCAATCACATATTGCAATCCAATGTTTTTCTTTACATCCGGCAATCCGTCCACAGGTGTGCTAACTTTTTTATTTAATTCTCGTAAAAATCCCATACCAAAATTAAACTGGTACACTGCATTATTAATTGTTAATTCAAGCATTTTTTATCTCCTTATTCTTCTGTTTTAAAAATTTCTTCCTGAATTTTATATGCGTAATCTTCAAATTCAGCCTGATCTTTTCTTAATTCCACACGATTGACTTTGCAAGCTTCCTTGTCGATTTGATAAGGTAAAAATGTAATGTCTTTCGCATCGTTAATGACTGCTCGTAATCTTGCTATTTCCACGCCGTCTACAACCGATTTCTCTTCGATTGTAATGCTTTTTTTACCGTCTAACATGTTTATGCTCCTTTCGATTAAGCGCCTGTTTTCTTTGTATCTTTAAATACATAATTTGCAACTTCCTGTTGCTCTAAAGACACCGTTACATCTCCTTTTGCACCCGACCCATTTACGCCAAATGTAAGAGAGATTTCGACCATATCTTCGGCATTTGAGGATTTTTCCATTTCTGTCAAATACCCTTGAAAATACATGCCTTTAAACTTGTTCTCACCTAATTCCGCAGATTCCGCCAAGTTCGCTTCCCAGATTTCAATCAATTCGTCCTTGTCCATTGCAGCTTCCAATTCATCAATGAATTTGTCTCCTTTCGCAAGGATAGATGTGGCTGTAATTTCCGTTTCCGCCGCTCCCGGTGTTCTAATAGAACCGTCTTTTGTTACAGTTGCATCAGAATCTTTCGACTTTGTACGGCTGTTTTCTGTTGTGAATGCAAGAACAGCACCGTCTGTTGTAGATGCTTTACTTGCAATTCTGTACAAATACACAATTTTCTTTCCCGAAATCGCTTCGGCAAAAAGCTGTAAATCTAACTTTTTCATTTTATTTTCCTCCTGTTAGTTTAAACTCCACTTCCAAAATACCGTGTAAAAGCGGCGTTTTTGTTGTGTTGTCAGGTATAATTCTCTGTGTCACATGCAGCAAATCCCAAGCATATGCTTTTGTATGCTCAATGTTTCTGCAAATGTTTTTAATGCTGTACAGCATATTTGACACCGTTCCTCGGTTGCGTGGAGTATTGCTCCACACATGGATTGTTTGAAACACATTTCCAAGCACGGCACTTTTATTTGTGTCGTCTGTCTGTGTCATATCTCCTAGATAAACAAAAGGATACGGCGTACCTTCCGGCGGTAAAAAGCCATCGTATACGTCATATCCTAATGTTTCAATTTCAATTTTCAATTTTGAAAATAATTCCTGTTGTGGGTCAACACATTCCACGTTTTCACCCCTTTATTTCGTCAATTTTGACATATCTTTTTTAAACTTTTCTTTCTGCTCGTCAAATGCTGGCTTTACAAATGGTTGCGCATCCATAAATCTTGTGCCGTATTCGAGATAAGGCGAATACTCTGTCGTAGGTTCTGCCATCGCTGTTAAACCGTCACTTGATATACTCAATTCAATACTTCGTTTGGTTGTACCAGTCTGATAGCCTTTGTCAAAATCTGCGTTTTTTATCATTTTGTTAGCCATATCTGCGCCGTTTTTACGGACAACTCTTTTTACATCATCCATTTTCACGTTATTTTTAAGCTTATTTTGCAATTCGACAAGTCCTTCTAACTTGATTCTAGCCATTTTGTTGCACCTCGCTTGCTATAAACGTGTGTTTTGTGCGCAATTTGCGTTCTTTATCAACACGATATACTGTGTCTCCTACACGGACACGGTCAAACGGAACTTTATAATGATTTTGCAATCGGATTGTAACGGATTTTTCCTTTATGCTTCCATATAACTGCAGTTTTGTTTCATCGCCTGAGTCTGTCACAGATGCGTAACGCTTTACTTCTTTTACTGTATCAGGCGCATAATCTCCTGTATCCGGGTTGTATGCGCCCGGTGTAATGTGCTGAAAATAAACTGGTGTGTCATATCTCATCACAAAAACCTCAACTTTCCTCGCCTGCTGTCTTTCTGAGACTCCAAAAACGCATTTATATCGTCCTTAAATTCGTCAAAATCATTTCCTGAGTAGCTTGTACTTTCTCCCTCGACAGAATGGCTTGTAAGACCCTCAGAACCGATTCTGTTAAATCTTTTTATAGATACGTCAATCACAATATATTGCATATCTTCCGGCGGCTCTATACCGCCAAGAAGAAGCTTTAAACGTGATGTTGTATTATAGATGATAGACTTTAGCCTTTCGTCTCTGTCAGCGTCCGCATCATCTTTTGCAAAGCCAAGCATTTGTTTTAAGGATTCTAATGTTTTAGCTGCATCCATTCCACCACCTACTTTTTAACAGATGCTTTTTTCTTTTTAGGTGTTTTTTCTTCCACTTTTTCGATGAGTGGCACACACTGCTTGTTGTCGCTTCCGGCAAGTTCTGCAAGACGTTCCTCTGTCACTTCCATTCCTTCACGTGGGAAAGTATCTCCCACGTTGTATGGATGGTTTTTATCTTGCAAATCTGTAAAGTATTTAATTACTTTGTACATACTTAATTACCTCCTATGCTCCTGTGTTTTAAGCTGCCAAAGGAGGTTCAGTGATTGTTCCAATTACAATTCCTCCAAGATTTTCTGCAAATAATCCAACTCCGGAAGCTGCAACCGTCTCTGCTGTAAGATTGTTGTATACCGCTTCTGTGTGGATGCCAATATAACCAGTTGCATCCGCTGTAAGGTTAAAAGCAAGACCCATATCCTGCGATGTAACAGGGATGTAATAGAGTACAACGTTATCTGCTGCTGTTGCGTAAATTTTGCCTTTTGGAATATCGGACGCAAGGATTGCAGTTCCCATTCCGAGGAAGTTCTCGATGTAAGACATTCCGAATGCTGTCTGTGTTGTGATTTGTGCTTTACCGAGGTAGTCAGCAACATCAAGCGGATTCATAAAATATACTGTTTCCACAGCTGTATCTTCGTAGAGCACCTGCATCTGTCCCCAAACTTGTGCCATTGCAGCTTGTAATCCTACTCCTGTCGCTTTTCCTGTTCCTTTTCCTAACATCGTAACAAAATCTTTTCGAATACCCTGCTGGATATCTTTCAGCATTTTGCTGTTTGTGTCATTTACAGCCTGTCCATATCCTTTTTCAGAGATAGATTCCGCTGTTGTCTGCTTTCTCCATTTTTTCAATACCGCTTCGCCGATGGATGTGTATGTAGTTTTGTATTTAGAGAGAGGAATCACTTCTCCTTCTGCTACAGTTCCACTTGCAAGCGTTCCTGTTACTTTGTAAACCTTTAAATTTTCCCCTGCTTTCTTCTCAATTTTACGAGTTGTTCCAAGCATTTTGAGTAATGTCTGAATGCCGGACACAAATCTTTCTGTAAAATCTACATCTCTCACTTTTGCAAAATCAGCTGATTTCTGCATGTTCGCATCAACTGCGAATAACTGTAAGTTTAATTTTCTGTTTCTGTTCATGTTGTTCTCTCCTTAAAAATTAAATAATTCTCTGTTTTCGAGCATTTTCTGCTGACGTAATTCAGGATCACGAATCTTCATAATCTCTTCTTTCGTCATTTTTGCTGTTCCACCTGTTCCTTTGCGTGGTGCTTCGCCTTTTAAGCGCTCTTTCACTGCGCTTTCTACAGCTTTCGAAAAACTGTCTGCGAACGCTTCCACAGCTGCTTTGGTTTGCTCCGCATCTGTACTAACAAACATTGCAAGCAAATCATCAGATACAGAGATATTGCTTTCCACAAGCATACCTCTTGCAGTTTTTGTCATTTTTGCAATAGAATCTTTGCGCTTGTACTCGTTTAATTCACTTTCAAGCTTCTCTTTTTCATACTTCTCTTTTTCTGCCGCATTCATTTCTGCAAGTTTGGCTGCTTCATCTACTTTTTTTTGTTGATCTTTCTGCCACTTCGCAAATTTACGGTTAATAATTTCGTCTAAATCTGCATCGCTGTACTTTTTTTCAGGTTCTCCCCCATCTGCTCCGTTTCCTTCTTCGCCTTTGCCGGATGTGTCGCCACCCTCTGCGCTTTTTACATCCTGTCCGCTTCCATCTTCTGCAAAAAGCTGTAAAAACAGTTTCTTTTTCATGTTTCTGCTCTCCCTTTTTTAATCTTGTCTTGATTGTTTCCGTAGATTTTAAGGCGTTCAACGCTTGCGCCATTTCCTTACCTTTTAACGAGTTGCAAGCCTGCTCAATTTCACATAGTCCGGGTATTCATCTGCAATCGCACGAATCCCAATAAAAAAAGAATCCAACAGAATCTGCGCACGTTCTGTTAAATTCTTATATTGTATAACGGCGTTTCCTGCCGATATATCGCATTTTAAAAAATCACTGGTTAGTTTATCGACCGAGTCAATAAAAACTTGTGTAAGCGTGGATACGGCGGCACAGACAATGTCTTTCCCATGCTCCGCATATCCTGCATGACCTTGTATGGACACATATCCATAACCTATCGTTATTTCAATCATTCTTTCTACTCCGTTTCTACTTTCTCAAAATAGTTCCCGAGTAAAGCATCAGGTGGAGCAAATAAAGGCTGCCCACTGTCTCTAATACAAAGATACAGAGCGCTCTCGTATGTATAATACAAACCTTTATACACCTGCATTGTTTGGTCGTACGGAATCGGGTCATCCTTCTCTCCTGTGTTTGTCTCATTTATACGCTCGTATAACGATGCTGTATCAATGGACGGTGGGTATACCTCTTGTGCTGTATGCTTTTGTCTTACTTTCCACAAATCGTCTTTGTATGTAAGCTTAAAACCTTTGTCCAGTGTAGTTCCAATCAGTTCCTCAAACGCTGGGTAATATCCTTTCATTCGCAAAGATGTCTGATCATCAATAGCGACAGTGTTTACAAGATTCTTTGCAAGCAAATCAAATACTTCTCTCGGTTCTAATGGTCGTTTCAATTCTTTCTTCTTGTACGCTTCCACAGCTGCTTTTACTGCGTTCTCTTCTTCTTCTGTCATATCAACAATAACGCCGTTTTCAAATTTCAGCATTTCCCTTCCTCCTAATTTTTTGCATAAAAAAATCGCCATTAAACGGCGATTTCTAAATTTCATATGAAATTTTCTGTTTAAAAATTCCCTTTTTAAAATCAGAACGATTTTTCCCGTACAGACTTTTTATGTGTCTTTTCGGCGCTTCTTCCATTTTCGGTGTTTTAACAACCTCAATTGTATCTTTACCAAAATCGAAAATAACTTCGCCAGTTATGTCATCGCAACGTGCGCCATATGCATACGTTACAGATTCGTTCGTGTTGCTTATATAGTTACAATATACCATATGGCTCACCTTCTTCCCCTAAGTCTTTTTCAAGCTTTGCTTCCCAGTCATATTGTTTTTTTGCACGTCTATGTGCTTCTGCTATTGTTAGATTATACTCTTTTTCAAGCGTACTTTCAAGCAATTCATGCTTCAATAACAAAATATCTCTTTCAACTTGCGTTCCGTTGTATAGCCTTTCCCACGCAACAGCCATATCATAATCAGGAGATAGCATACCATAACCATCATATTTTTTGTGTTTGTTGTAAAAGATATGTCTTTTTATCTGTTTTATATCTTCTTCACTAAATCCCGAGTTTTTCGCTATTGTAGATATATCATTCCTTCGACTTATTTTTCTATACGCTTTCGATGCATCTTTATCTTTTTTGTCGTTTTTGTCGTAAGGCTCATACCATTTACCGCCTGTTATATCTTTACCGCCTGTTTGTCTTTTCCAAGATGCTTTACCACGCTTCTTCCACTCTTCTGTAGTTCCGCCCTTGTCCAAATAATCAAGCCATGCTTCGTACTCTTCGGAATCTTCGTATGGAGCGACGGAGCATCGGCAATGCGGATGCATCGGTGCAGCATTCTCTCCGGGCATCATATCTTTTACTTTAAAATGTTTCCCGTCTAGCATTTCGCATACAGGGCAGCAGCCTGTGTTTGCAACAAACTCATATAATTCAAAATCATTTTCTTCAAACGATTTCTTTTGCGCTGCTGTTTGTACTCTTGCAAGTTCTGTACGCATAAGGCGTTCTGCATTGTGTTTGCTTGCACCAAATTTTTTCCGTATTTCTTTTGCGAGTACACGTGGGGTTTTCCCTTGTATCAAGCCGCTTTGCAGCAATTTACTAAGATCTGCTTTCATCAAATCTTGATACATCCATATACGGTCGGAAAATTTGGCGTTATGGAAAGAAGCATTTACAATTGATTCCGCAAATTTGCTATTGTTTCCTATCGTAGCACCGAGAATCCCTGCTTGCCGCTCCAGTTCCTCCACTGTTCTTCCTTGCAAGATTTCTTGCATGAATTTCTCTAACTCGTCATACCCTTTTATCAGTTCAACGCCGATATTTGCTTTTAAGAGTTCCAATCTATTTACTTTCATAGTCAGATTGTACAGGCGCATCTCTTCATTTGCCGTTTTGGAAAACTCTCTGTCTTTTACATACCGTTTTGCTTTACGCTCATACGCTTTTATATCGAGCATAGAAGCCTTTTTCTTTGCTTCGGCGATAGAAATACCCTCTGCTTTTGCATAACGTCCAAAAAAGCCATCTATCTCTTTTTGAATAGCATCTAACATATTGTCATAAATTTCATTTATGCGTTTGTCATATTCTTTTTCGTTTGTTATGTAGTGTTTTAAGGCTTCCGCTTCACGTTTATTCCAGTATTCTCTACTGCTCATTCATTTCACCTTTCAATATTGCCCTTGCTTCTTCTTTGCTAATTCCGATGGCTGTCTTTATCAGATTCACTGCTTGCCCTTCCGTAATAAATCCGCCAACAAACTGCGACATTATAGCAAGAAGGCTTTGCGTCTGCGCACCGTTCAGCACCTTTCCTTGTACTTCTGTTACTCCCCCCCCACCGTTCTGACTGTACGGCTCGTCTTCAAGTTGTTCGGAATTACCGAACATCACACGATCAACAACCGTTTCTTCCTGCGGTGCGTTCTCTTCCTCGATTCTGTTCAACTCTTCCTGCACGTTGTCAACAGCAGAAATCACTTTCAACTGCGTTTCGTGGCTTGTGATTCCTTCCATTTGTGCGGCAATCTGCGCTTCTTCAAGAAGGTTTGCCGGGAAGTTAGGAGTAAATGTATATTTAAGCTTTACCCATACGTCTGCTGGAACTTTAGAAGCTGGATGCCCAAACAGCAGCTTATATCTGCGATTCATTCCGCTTGTGAACTTTCTTTCCTTGGTCTTTTCAAGGTTGCTCATAGCCTGCAATTTGTATTTCAAGGCAATTCCTGAACTTGCGCCAAAGTTTTCATCAGAAATATTTGCAACCATGCTAATTTGAAAGATAAGCCGTTCCAATCTATTCAAAAGATTCTCTTGTGAAGTATCATTTGAAGGCTTGTCCATGAACTCAACAACAATTTTTTCGAAATCGTCACCGTAAAAGTTCGCAATACGGCTGTCACGGATAAATTGCACGTCATCGTCACTCACTTCCGCTCCTAAAACTTTCAGATAGCAATCTGCAAAATAATCCACATCATTCGCTTTCTCTGAGATTGCTTTGTTATATGCGTTTACCATCGACATAACAGGCTCAAAAATCCCCTGTCTTTCTGCATTCTCTACATATTCTGTCGCAGGCACACCATCAAAATAGTGCGGCTGCCAGTCGTTCTCTAACCACTCAATACCGCCTGTAATTTTAAAATTACGCACGCCGTATCCATCAGATATGCTTCCCCATTCCGTGTTATCATTGTCTGTATATCTGCGCACAAAAAACATAGGACGCTCAATGATAGATTCATCATAGATCATAAATGCTTCAAGCGGCGAAAGATATGTGATGCATAGTTCAGATTTTTCATCTGTATAATACATTTCATACCCTTTTCCGTAGATGCTGCATATCTTTGACAGTTCGGCGTTATTGTCGTCTTGGTCGTTGTATTGCTCTATATACTCTACAAATTCAGACACCTTTTCATCGTCACATGTAACTTTAATTGGATTCCCGATAAAAAAACCGTTCATTGTGTCCACGATGTACTTTGGGAAATTCACAACGATACGGTTATCAGGCTTATATGATGGTTTTTCTTGCGCATGTAAAATTTCGTGGTCGCTTGTATAGGCATCATAAAATTTCTGATATCTGTCTGTTACTTCTCTTTTATGCCTGTCCAAGAACTGTGCAAGCAATTCTGTTGTTATCTCTGTAGCTTTTGGTAATCTAAACATTATATTCCCCCTAATATTCTTCGGTTCATCTTCGGTTTTCCCCTTCGCTCATCCTCGATAGAATAACGTAGCATAGCCATCGCATCATCAAAAAAGTTTACTGGTTCGTCTAAATATTCCCCAGTCTTTTCATTCTTCTGCCATTTCCACTGCTGTATCTCTTTTATTGTGTTTACGCAAGACGGATGTATATGAATCTTGTGCTGCTTCAAATGGTCTATTTGCGCCTTTACGCTGTTCGGGTGCTTCTTTACTGGTAACGCCCTGTACCCTGCTTTTTTCCACATCTTTATGCGGTCAGGCTCTGCGCTGTCGCACCACATTTTTATGTCTTTCCTGATTTCCTTTTTGTCGGCAATCCTAATCAGTTCGGACGTGTCCTTTTCAAACTCATAGATTTCCCGACACAAATATAATTCTCCGTCTTTAAAACCAACCTCTCCGATACAATCAGCGTGGTTGTATCCAAAGTCCTGTGCGTTAACCATATAGTCAAACCGCTCCGGCGATGTATCAAATTCTTCTATGATGTAATTCGACAGGATAAGACCTCCAATTTCTCCCCATTCGCCCAATCCATAAATGCGATATCCTTCGGGGTCTACTATCTTTCTTCTTTCCATACGTTGCCTGTATGCATCATCAATAAAGCGGTTTCCAAGATACGTGCTGTGATGCGTCATAACGTTTGGATCTGAAATATCAAAGAAGATTTTCTTTATCCAGTGGTTTTTGTTTACCGGGTTGAATGTGCATCTTATTTGATAAAATTGCCCTTCCGGCAACTGTCCCCTTAAACGGTCATCTATGATTTCAAAGTCTGATTGTGTAATTTCTGTTGCTTCTTCTATCCATACATCTGTAAGCTTCCCTTTTTTGAATGTAATAGATTTAAGTTTCTCCCTTTGCTTCTCATCATTCACACCACGGAATATAATCTGATTCCCGTTGTGCTTGCACTCGAGCATTAAAGGAGATTGCTTTATTTCCCAATATAGGTTGTACTTATCCCCAAACATACGAAAAAGAGCACCTTGCAATTCTGCAAAAGTGCTGTCCCTGTTCGTTATATCTGATTTTCTAACGCATAGAAGGTTTCTTCCTTTGTCCTTCATAAGTCTTAAGATGTAATGCTGCGCTGTGTCTACGCTCTTACCGCTTCCTGCAGAGCCGTTCATAATTACATAGCGTTTCTTGCATCTGTCAACCTCTTTAAATCCGGTATTCATTTGCACTTTAATCTGCATTTGAATCATCCCCATAATCAACAACAATGTTCAAATCCATATCAACTTGCTGTTCAACCTTTTCTGTGTAAAGTCCATAACGCTTTCCAAGCAATTCAGCAGCTTTTAAACGCTCTTTTTCGTCAGGTGATTTATTCATACGACTTGCTCGGGACATTCCTTCGCCAATGCCTTCAATAACAACAATTTCAGACAGTGATTCACCACGCATCACTGATGTTAGGTATTTCAGCACTTCATCCTGATCAGCAATTAACTGTGATTCCTTTTCAGCCATTCTTTCGTCAATATATTTTTTCAGTTCAGGTTTCTTCAAGTTTTCAACACCAATTGAATAAGCTGTTTTTTTTGAATATCCTGCCCTTATTGCTGCTTGAGTTGCGTTCAGGTCAATCAGATATTCCTCGCAAAATCTCTTTTGTTTTGCGGTCATTTTTTCCATTCCGCAACACTCCTTTTTATTTTATGTAAATGTAGTCCTGCCAGCACCATAGTGACAGCCGATTGCTGCCAAAGAAAGGAGGTATGGAAATTTACGAAAACCATTTTGCTGGTGCTGTGCACGCTACACGATATTGTCTTTAAATAAAAGAAAGCACCCTGCTTATGCAAGATGCCGTCTTTCGATGGATTAAGATTAAAGAAAAGTTATTTCATGCTGTTTTCATTTCAGCATCATAACAATATCATGTTTTTAAAATAAAATGTGATATGTTTTTGCTATAATCCAATCAAATTTACTTTAATTTAGTTTGTTTTATACGGTTTCGGAAGTGGTTTCCATGCTATTACATTGCTAGGGACATTTATGTCCTTAGCTTCGTCCATGTGTGAGCGGATGATTTCTGCTACATATTCAACTCCTCTTGCATATCCTTTCGCTTCATCAAACTATAAACCTTTCACTTTCTTTTTTCTCTTTCTTCTCGTCCCTGCGTACATAAATGCAGCCATGTTGCCTTTTTTATATCCAGCAGATTGTCTCATCTTTCCGTTAAAGCTATGTTTTACTTTTGTTTTCATTGTTCTGTTCCTCCAATATTTTTCTAAGCCTTTCTAACGCTACACCGTGCCTATATGTAGACCATCCGTATTCTTTGTTGTTCATGTTCGCCACTTCCTTTAGCGAAAATCCCTGCACATAAACTTGATATAAAAAATCCCGGTTCTCGTAGTCGAGCAATTCTATTTTTTTAATGATTTCTCGTCTTTTAGAATAGTATTCTACTATTTTTGCAATCAGTTCTTTTTCCAAGTCTACAAACGAGCATACAGCATCCGCCATTTTTTGTTTGCTTCCCGAACTCTGCACACGTTCTTCCCCAATTGATGCTGTTGTTTTTATTGCAATGTCCCTCAGATATTCCAGTTCTTCTTTCATATGCTTTATGTTCAGATCAATTTCTTTGATCTGTCCTAAGTATTCTTTAACGTCCATTTCCAACACCCTATGCAATTACTTTTTCAAGCAGCTTCTCATACATTTCTTTGTAAAAATCACGCTCTATTTCTAGCTTTTGAGATTCTTCATTTTTTGATGCTTTTCCAACTTTAAATTTAAGTTCGTTTTTTAAACCCGTGTTTTCTTTTAACAGCGATTCTTTTTCTGTTGTTAAATCAAATATAGTTTTTTCGTATTCCTCAGTTTTTATTTTTTGTGCAAGCCATTCTTCCGCATCAACTGCTTTTTCTTCGCACATTCCAAGGCTTTCTTTTATTTTTTCAAATCCTAAGCTTTCCTCTACTTTTTCGATGATTTCCGCAAATTCTTCTTCCGTCAATGTTCTTAAAAACCTTCTTAGATTTTTATTAAAAACATAATTGATTCTGTTCGTGTCTGTGTATTTTTCTCCTTGACAAACAACTCTTGTAAAGTTTCCTGTAGCTTTGTCACTCAATTGCAATACACAACATGTATCCTCATGTACTGCAACAATCACAACTTCCATAAATCTTCCATCCGCTCTTTTTGCTTCGTAAATTTCTCCTGCCTGAATATCCATTCTGCTTCCTCCTTCTGTATTCATAATCGCTCTGAATGCGGTATAATCTGTATAACCCGATCCATTTTTCAAAATGTCATTTCTATTCATTTTTCACTCACTTTCTTTCAACTCTTCGCACACTTCTTTCACGATTTCATGTTCTTTTGCTGCATCTGTGTCATCATTACAATAATCATGTGCGTACATCTCTACATACTCATCTTTTGTTCTGTTTCGCTCGCTCATGGTCTAACATCTCCTCATCTCTCTGCATTCTTTGCAGCCAATTTTGCAAAATCCCTGTTTGCATTTGTCGCACATCTCTTTCTGTGTCTTGTAAAATGTGCACTCTCCATATCTGCAATAAAGATTTTTTAATGCCGTACATTTTTCACCGCCCATACGACCACTCACTTTTCTGTATGCAAAGCAGTCTTTTTTCGCTTCTTGTTTATATCCCATCTTTATTTCCCTTGCCTTTCTTTACTTTCTCATATCAAAAAACATTTCTCTTGCTTTTTCTCTTCTTCTGCTTGCGCCTTCTATTCCCTCCGGCGTGCAGTGTTCTAAAATCCGGTCATAAATTCTTGCATAACCGATATTTTCGTTATTCTTTATCTCGCTCATCGTAAGATTTGTGGTTACAATTAGAGGTTTTCCACATCTGCATCTAGCATCAACGATGTTGTACACCTGCTCTTGCATATACTCCGAGTTTCTTTCCGCTCCCAAATCGTCTATGATGAGCAAATCATAGCTGTTTAAGCCGTTAATGTACTCTTGCTTACCCTCAAACATCCCCTGTATTGTATTAATCAAGGTCGAAAAGTTTGTCATTAATACCCTGTACCCTTTGTCTATTAATGCATTTGCAATGCAAGCCGCAAGGAATGTTTTGCCTGTTCCAACATTCCCGTGAAAAATGATACCTTGGTTTTTTCGCTTATGCTCTGCGAAATTTTCTGCATACCTTTTTGCAAAATCCGATTTATCAGGATTTTTTCTGTCGTCATTCGCAAACGTGCATCCCTGCATATTCGTTCCCTGAAAACAAACACTGCGCACTCTTTCATATTCACGCTGTTGTTCGACTTGCTTCTGCTTTTCCAGCTCTTCTTGTCTGCATTTGCAGATGCAACGCACTTTTCGCTCTTGATTTGTAAATGGATTTATAATAACAACCTGTGTCGCAGCGTGACATGCAGAGCAATGCAACAGACCGTCTTCGCCAATATATTCATTTTCTACAACAGGAACTTTTTCGCTTATTTCATCCGCTATTTTGTCAATTGCTTGTCCGGTTCCCATTTTTCTTTCTCCTTTCTTTCTTAATACGCTCTGTGACGCTCGTTTTTGTGCCTAGATTGCATTTTAATGTGTTAAGCCTAATACTTTATTACCTAACACACTAAAACGTCTTAAATCTTAAAATAAGCCTTCAAGTGGATCGTCTTCGTTTTTCGCAATATGATAGCTTCTTTCATTTCTCTTCGCTGTCTTTGTTACTACGTTATTCTGTTCTCTCCTGCTCCAGCTTAAAATAGTCACATAATGACTCTTATAAGCCTTTCCAGTCGATGCCATATATTCCGACAGTCGCTCAATCCTGTTTTCCCAATCCGGGAACTTGGTTTTTAACTTGTCCAATTCCTCGTCCGTAAGCAGTACGTTGTTATATTCGCCATACTTATGCTTTGTAGGTTTTTCTTTTCTCGGACTTTTCGTTGTTGTAGCATCTTCCGATGTGCCGGAAGTGCTGTCCTCTTCTTTAGAAGAGACATATATATTATCTTTTTCTTTATCTATATCTCTTTCTATATCTTTTTCTATTGCGTGACAGTCCGCATTTGTCACGTTTGTGTCACGTGACATTTTCGTGACATTCAACTCCGCTTCCAACATAAGCTGTTGTCTTTGCCTTTGATTCCGCTTTCTGATTCTGTTTTGTTCACGTAACTTTTCAAGTGCTTCCGCATTTTGATGTTCTTCCCATCCCGGAATATAGAACGCTCCATTGTCTCTTACAATCATATCCATTCGCTCTAATGCTTCCAACGCAAGAACTACGGTACTTTCTTCAAATTCCAACTCATCTGCGAGCATTTTCGGCGTGTACGGGATATTTTCGGTCAAGAATACCATGCCGGATGCATTGCAACGCCCTGCTGCTGTCAGAAGCATTACCCAAATCAGCACAATGTTGTTCCCTTCCGGTAGCTTACGAAGATACTTGATTTTCCGATTGTCAAACATATCTGTTTTAATCTTTATCCATTGTACATCCGCCATCACAATACGCCCTCTTTCGCCAAAGATTCAAATGCTTTTTGCTTTGCTTTTCTGTACCTCGCAACATCTTTACTGCTACGTAAGTGCGGATTATCTTCTTGTATTTTCTGACGTGTTCTTCGTACTGTTTCAAATACAGGAAGTTTATAATCCTTTCGACATAACAGGAAATTTTCAAGCGTGATTCTTCGGATATCCAGTTTCTTTTCATTCAAAAGTTCCCTGCAAATCACATAGTATAAATAATCATCACTATCTCTTGTCCTTGCGTTTCCCTCAAGAGCAGCCATGACAAGTTTTTTTGTCTGTATAACGTCATTCATCTTTTTCACCCGCTTTCATGATATCTACCTCAATCCTCGGATCATCTTTATCTACAAAGAATGTGTCCGTGAATCCTGATACTCCTTTCCAACCGTCTGCAATCAACACGCCATTGCTAACAAGAGCATCCAATACAAATTTTTTGGCAAATGCGATATTGTCAAGATCTCTTTTCCTGTTCGGCTCATACCAGCGAAAATGCAATTCTGCTGTCCCGTCAATTTTGAAGCCTTTTAACTGCTGATGTATGTAAACGCTTATGATACGCTCGTTCCGCTTTTTCATCTGTGCTCCTGCCATCTTGTACGCCCTGCAAGCCTTTGTGTAATCATTCAGGTTGTTAAGTTGTCCTTCAATTACTAATGTTCTCATACTTCTCTTCTTTCTTCTTGCGCTCTTTTAAGTGTAGGCAAGGCTTGTCCTTTTCCTTGCCCTTACACTCAAAAAACTTTTCACAATTTATACATTCTTTTGTTTTCATGTTACAATTCCACCTTTATGCCGCACTCATCCCAAAGCACGTCTTCAAAGTCTTTTACCGTCTCAATATGTCCGCTGTTATAGGCTTCAAGCTGTTTGTTAAATTCGCCCATAAACCTTTCCAGCCGTTTTGTACCATATCCGAACTTGTCATGCAGTACCATTAGGGATATCAACATGTTGGCTTTTGCCGCTGCGCTGATCAACATTCCGTCCCTGCGCTTTGCCGTCATGGCTGCAAGTGCCGGATTCATGCCTTTCTTTGTGTTTATCTTCTTCATGTCTCATTACCTTTTATTTTTCTTTCAATCCGCTTAATATGTGTGCTATAACGTCAACTGTCCAACCGTTTCCTATATGCATTTATATCTTTGTGTATTGCTTATTCCCTCTGTATAGTTGTCCGGCAACGTTTGCAATCTTTCGCATTTTTTAGGAAGGAACAAAGGATAAAGAAGCAATTTCCCACTTTCGGCGCAGAAGTGCAACTCTTGTGTTTCTCCTTCTCTTGTAACGTGATAATCACAATTTAAACAGTTACAGACCTTCTTTCTTTTGTCATACATTTTCAATACATTCATTTTTTCGCCCTCTTAAAATGGCAATTCCTCGTCAATGTCATCCGGTATATTTACAAATCCATCTTGATCTGCAGGCATTCCACCAAAAGGCGATTTATCCGGGAGTGGTTCGTTCTCCTGAGAAGTTTTCTTGCTCTCACAAAATTCTTGTTCTTCAACAAAGATGTCTGTTGTGTACACTTTCACTCCGTCTTTGTTCGTGTAACTTCCTGTTTGGATGCGCCCGGTAACAGCGACTTTCAGACCTTTACGGAAGTATTTTTCGGCAAATTCTGCGGATTTACCGAAGCATACACAGTTCAAAAAATCTGCTTCCTGCTCTCCCTCACGCTTGAATCTTCTGTCTACTGCAAGGGTATATCTTGTAACTGCCGTCTGGTTTTCTCCCTGTGTATATCTTGTTTCTGGGTCTCTTGTAAGTCTCCCGATTAAAATCACTTTGTTCATAACATGTCCCCTTTTCTAAATACTGAATATTTTGTTATTTTTCTTCGGTTTCTTTCTGTTTTCGTCCGTCCCATACATAGGCACGCTTCCCTTTTGTTTCGTTCATGATTGACAAAGCAACAATATTTCTGTTTTCGTCATATACGATTTTTTCAACTGCGAACTTGTCATAACATGTATATACATCTTTTCCGTTCTTGTCTTTTCTTCCGCTTGGCTTTATTTCACACTTTGTATTGTCAATCCAGATAAATGGTGCCGTGTAAAGTTCCCTTCCAATCCCAAGGTTAAAACATGCCCTCTTAAAGCTGTCTGATGCAAGTCCTTTTTCTTTTTCGGTAAAACTTTCAGTTCCTGTGTCTTCTTTGCATATCCATTGTTTCTTGTCTTCGTCCCAAATACTGACCGTGCAGTTTGCATTATCTCTATTGTGTGACCGCTGCCAATTGTAAACACCTACTGTCTCATCAAGTATATTCATGTCGCATCTTGCGTCCTTGTATAGCAGCAATGACAAGCCATTTACCTTTATCATTGCAATTCTGCACTCAATCTCATTTGCATTTAATGTCCTAAAAATATTTGATTTTGCCATGTTACCACCTCATTACTTAATCTGTATGTTGTTAATTTCCACAAGTTCTGCGCCTTCGATTTTAACGCCTGCTTCAATCGCTTTTTTGATTTTCGTCTTGTCTGGTGTCGGGTCTGCATATTTCAGATAATCATCATCAATTTTTGTGATGTCCTGCACTTGTACCTGCTTACTCTTCCTCCATCCGATCTGCACCCTTGCCGTATTAAATTTTCCACCATCCAAAAATGATGATAGATATTTGCTCAAAAATTCAGCCTTGTTCTCTGTTTGTTTCTGCCGTTCTCCTAACTTTATTTTTTCCTGTTTGATAGCTTCCGCATCAGACCGCAGATTCTTAATCCATAAAGCGATATTTTCTACCTTGTCATAAAAAGAAATTTGCAATTCCTCAAGTTTCTGTTCGTCAATGATCTCTCCCGTCTCTTCATCCACACACCACAAAATCTGTTCGTTAATCTCATATAAATTCATTACTTCAACACCTCTTTCTTTAAATCTTCAAGTTTTTTTATTGCTTCTTTTGCTTCTTCTTTTTTTAACCCTGTTAAATATGTCGTAGACTTAATCGGTTTATACTCTTCATTGTTCCATCCGTGTGGTAAAACCGACCAATCAATTTCTGCTGTATGTCCTTCAAAATTGAAAAATGCTGCTGGCAATTTCCCTGCGATTACTGTTTGTCTTTTTCCAATTCCGTTAATATCAAGAACTAAGTCAAGAATTTTATGTGCAAATGCTCTTTTTTCCCGTTCGTTCATTTCTACACCTCTTTAAATTCTCCATTCTCAATTTTATAAAATGTATCTTCTTTGATTCTTTCGCCGTCCACCTGCTCTGTTTTTACGCACACTGGAATCCACTTACCATCACTGTTTTTCTTCCATTCTGCAAGCGTGATCCAGCTTCCGATTTTTGCTTTTGCCATAGAATTGTATCCTGCACACATGACAACAGAATGTTTTCCACTAGAATCAATCCGTGCGTAATCGCCGGAACTTCCAATCTGTGCGGAGTAGCCGGAACTTCCAATCTTTGCAGAGTAGCCGGAACTTCCAATCTTTGCAGAGTTGCCGGAATCTATATTTGAATCAGGAAACTCAAAGCTTGTTTTTTCGATTGTAAAATCAACGCACGCTTTCACAAAACCTTTCAATCCAAGCTTTGCACCGATTTTTAATTTTTTTGTACAAAACTTTTTGTTGTCGTCTGTAAATGCTTCGTCAAGTGCTTCAACTTCTGCAAATTCGTTTATTTTCCCGTTCTTATTTACGAGATCATAATATCTAAGAACCTCGAACGGATTTTCACAAAAGTGCATTCCACTTTCACAGATTTCCGCTGTTTCCTCTTCAAAAATTTTATTTTCTTCGTATTGCTTTCCACGGCAAGTAAAATCAGGATTGAATCCTTTAAAACCTTTCATTTGTAATTCCTCTTATCTTTCTTAAAATCTATTTACATTGTTCCTGTTTATGTTTATACTGTAGTTGTTGTTTTTTGGGAGTGCTTAAGCTTTTTCTTTAAAGCAAAGGCACTCTTTATTCTTCAATTCTTTTTATCACTTCTTCCCTGCTTAGTCCTAAACTACTCGCAAGTCCCGAAACAGTCGCATGACAAAATCGTTTTTTACCTTTTACCCGAATTTTTGCACATGTCCATTCGCCCGAAGCAATTTTCGCCCTTAACTTTTTCGGCGTACAGCCAACTACTTTTGCAATGTCGGCTGTCTCTAACATCTCACATACCATGTTTTCACACCTCCTCTTTGCCTGTTTCAAATTTAAGAAACTTATTCACAAAATACTGTTGCCCCTTGCCTGTTATCTTCGGCGTGCGTGTAATCTTGTTACAGCCGTTACCATCAACATGGACAGATTCTTTAATCTCAAACAAACCTTGTTCAACGCTTCGCTGTGTTGGCAAATTCCAGTCTGTGCCCTTCCGTTTGATGAGGTAACCATTTTCACGCAACCATTCAAACAATCTTCGTCCACCGATGTTCACGCCGTTCTGTCTCAAAATCTTCGCCATATCCCCGACAAGAATAGAAGTGTTCGCTGTTGTGATAGCTTGCCCTAAGATTGCGTGTGGTTTCATTTCCTCAATCTGTGCATCTTTCTCTTCGATGGTTTTCTGTGCTTCCAATACTGCGAGGGCAAGGAGTTCTTTCCCTTGCGGGATATGCTCTTGTATGATTCCTTCCATTTCATGGAATCTGTTAATGTATTTCGCTGTGAACTCTGTTCCTTTCACTCCTGTAAGTTTGTGTGCGATAAATTCACAGCCTTTCTTTGTTACAAGGTAGCAAGGTTTCTTTCTGTTTGACTTATCCGTATACTCTGATTCTGTAAAGAAATTGGTCGGCTCAATTTTGAGCTCACCTAATTCTTTTACATATCCTCTAATATCACGGATAATATTTTTATGTTCTTTTCCCACCATCTCAGCCACTTCTCGGCTGTCTAATCTTTGTTCTAACTCGTTCATTTTGTTTCCTTTCTCTTGTTTACTGTTCTCTTCCTCTACTTTGATTGTTCATACTTGTTTTTATGTTGCCTTTTTACTCTTGTTTTTCTTTTTCGTTTTTTTCTAGGACATCCGCTTCTTGTCTTTCCTGTAAAGTGGTTTGAATTATGCGAATAACTCATTGCCTTCGCTCCTTTTATCTCCTATACTTTAGATACAGGTGTTGCAGCACCGAGTATCACGAAAGGAGAGGGTTTCGTATGAAGAAAATTTATGCTTGTCTCGTTGGAGAATGGGTATGTCTTAATGATGACCCTGAATGCAAAATGGGTATACACCACGCTTCGCCAAATGTATGGTATGAAGAAAACGCACCAATTTTTGCGCCATTCAATCGAGACGTCGAGGATAGCTATTATCAATTGGACTATATTCATATCCATTACAAAGGCATGGATTATAGAATCAATCCAATTTTCATTCAGATTGTTGAACAATAGCTTTTTATAAACGGCATTATCGTGTTTGGGTCTGCTATCTGAATTTCGTTGGTCTTTTTCGCTGACTCAACACGATAATACTCGTCTATTCCCATCTTTATTTTCACCCACTCTAAATATGAAATTCCTTCAAGTGCTTTTAACACATCTTCTATTTTTTTCTTATCCATCTTCCTACCTCCTACTGAATCGTTTTTCTTTCTTCTTCAAACTGAATCAAATCTTCTTCTGTCACCCGGTATTCTCTTCCGAGATTAATTGCATTCAGCTTCTTTTTGCGAATCCAGTCCCAAACAGTAATGATTTTTACACCATATCTTTCGGCAACTTGTTCGCAAGTGTACATTTTAGACAAAATATTCCCTCCTTTTTCTACATAATTTTTATTTATGTTTACTTGTGTTTACTTCGGTTTGATGATATACTTTGTTTACCGAACGAAGTATATCATTTTAACGCAGTTTCTCATTTGTTTACAACGTATTACCGAGGTATGCATATACAATACCACGTTATACCGTTGTAGTCAATAGTTTTTTATTGCGTTTTTTCGATGTATTTTAAAATGCAACTTAAAAGGAGGGAATGCAATGTATGAAATATTTGAAAATCTCTTAAAAAACGCCGGAATAACTATCTACAAGTTTTGTAAAGATACTGGAATTTCGGAATCAACAGTGTACACTTGGAAAAAGAAAGGTTCTGAGTGTTCACCAAAGACCGCAAAAGCTGTATGTGACTATTTTGGTATAACAATGGATTATTTAATGACTGGAATTGAACCGACCGAAAGCAATTCAACAGAACTCACAAAAAAAGATGAACGTGATATCGCTAAAACAGTAAATGATTTAATGGGAAAGTTAGAATCAAATGACGGTGCACCGCTCTTCTTTGATGGAACTGAAATGAGTGCAGAAACAAGAATTTTATTTGAGCAACAGTTAAAATCATTAGTCACAACTGTAAAGGAAATCAACAAGGTCAAGTTTAATCCGAACAAAAATAAGAAGTAGGTGATTGCCTTGAAGCAAGATGTAAAAACAATAGTGAACAATTTAGTGAACAAGTATGGCACAAGAAACCCTTATGAATTGTGTGATTATACAAACACGATCTATCAAATATGCGACATTGGGGATGTATTGGGTTGCTATTTATTCATCAAAAGACAAAAATGCATTATGCTAAATCAAAAAATAATTGGAACTCCAATGGAAAAATTTATCTTAAGCCACGAGTTAGGTCACTCGCAATTACACAGGAAAAATGATTGTTATTTTTATGGGAGCACATTATTTTCCAAAAATAAAGAAGAAAATCAAGCAAATGTATTTGCTGCCGAACTTCTCATACCGGATTCATTAATATATGAAAATCCGGGAATGACAAAGGGACAAATTGCGAGATTAGCTGGATATGATGAAAAAATTATGGATTTCAAAAAATTGCAATAAGAAATGGAGGGGAATTGAAGCATGGGACTATTAGAATTGTTGTTCGGAAAGACATCTAAATCTTTCAAACCTGATTTTTCAAAAACAGAAGATGATAACTGGCTTGACTATTTGGACAAAGGCGGAACTACTGAGGAATGGAATCGACTCAAAAAAGAAAATCATTGGAAGTTCAAACAAGATGAATCAGAAATATTTTTAAAGCAACGTGAAAGTTTAAAACCATTTGAAAACAGATACTACTCATTAATGAAGCAAATACAAGAAAATTGGTCTAATTTATACAAATCAAAAAACTATCACGGAGAACTTGCGAAAAGCATGGAAAACGATTGCTTACAAGATATTCAGTATTATGAAGAGTTATGGCATGAAGAGCAGAAATATGAAACACCTGATATTCGTTCTGTGCCTGCATTTACAAGACTTTCAATGTTGTACGAAAAACAAGAACGGTACGAAGAATGTATTGAAGTATGCAAAAAAGCAATTGGTTTCGGAGTCGATGAACGAAATAGAATGAATAGAATGCTGAAAAAAGCTGAGAGAGAACCAAATGAAGAAGAATTGAAGCTATTAGATACTTTTTCAATAACAAAATCCAGTAAAAAATCTACGAAACCAATAAACGAAATTTGTCCAAATCATATTGATAGAACTAAAATTCCTGCACAAAAAATAGACAAAATGCAAAGAATTGAAGCAAGTTTAGATTATCGTCAAAAAATTTACAAAAAATATTACAAAAATTATCCTAACATGCCTTTTATATCACAAGATCGTGAATTGAATTCAAACTGGTTTGAGCAAGCAGAAATGTTTCCTAAACAATGTATTATCCCAAAATCTATGATGAAAAAATTTTCAGATGGTTTGCTTCCGGGGCATGTATATATGCTATATTGGATTAAGGAAATTCATAGAAAAAGAATTCCATCTTATTTTGAATATAAATATGGGATAAACTTTACGGACGAGCAATCATTTTTACAGAAAAATGGATATTTGACGCAAGAAACGGAATTAACAGATAAAGGAAACTCAGCCATTTCTTTCCACTATGACGTTATTAAAAACCACAAATAAAAATAGTTATATAACTTATAATCAACAAAAGCCGCCCCTGTGCTACCAACACAAAGACGGCTCAGCATACCAAAGATGTATATGCCTATTAACTATCCAAAAATATTGTATCATCTTTGGAACAGCTTAACAATCAGAACATTCATTCTATTGTTTGCTGTTATTTTTGTACTCAACTTTACAAAGGAGATGACAAATATGGCAAAAAGAAAGAAATATCCAAAGCTTCCGAATGGATACGGTCAAATTCGCTATCTTGGGAAAGGCAGACGCAACCCATACGGCGTTTATCCGCCAGCTACCGAAGAGTACCCAAACGGAGAAATGAAACCCAAAAAGGCTCTATGTTATGTGTCTGATTGGCACGTTGGCTTTGCTGTTTTAACAGCATACAAAGCCGGAACATATCACGAGGGAATGGAAAAGGAACTACAGACATTGAAAAGCCTTTCCGATGGAAATGACCTTTCACTTTTCACGAATAAGATTCTCGGCGATTATTCGCTTATTACTCGTGCAGATCGTGAACCCGAAAACAACTCACCTACATTTTCGGAAGTGTATAATAAATTCTACAATTGGAAATATTGTGGGAAAAAGCAATACAGCGATGCGTCAAAAAATTCCACTGCTGCGGCTTATAAAAATTGCAGTGTATTACACGACAAGAAAATCAACGAAATCTCATACTCAGAATTGCAGGAGGTTATTGATTCTTCAACATTAAAATATTCATCCTTAGAGCTTATCAGTTCCCTGCTTAAGCAAATGTTCAAATATGCCTTAGCGGAAGAGATCATTGAAAAGAATCCAACGGAATTACTGAAAATAAATATTGAAGATGATGATGAACATGGAGTGCCTTTCACGGATGAAGATTTGAAAATCCTGTGGAAGAATAAAACAAATGATATTGCAGAAGTTCTATTGATTATGTGCTATACCGGTTTCAGAATCGGCGAATTATATGTGATTGACATTGATTTGAAAGAAAAGGCGTTGCATGGTGGTCTAAAAACACGTACAAGCAAAGAAAGAATCGTACCAATACATTCTTCCATAGTTCCAATTATACGCCGTAGAATCAAAGAATACGGCGTTTTAATGCCTATGTCGAAAAGCAAATTTAGGAATAGCATGTACTGTTTTTTGAATGAAGTCGGAATAGAACGACATACACCGCATGATTGCCGACACACATTTTCTCGTTTATGCGAAAAATTTGAAGTAAAAGAAAACGATAGGAAACGCCTACTAGGACACAAATTTGATGATGTGACAAACGGCGTATATGGACATAGAACCGTTGAAGATTTGAGGGAAGAAATCGAAAAGATAACTTTGTTGTAAACGTGTTGTAAACCGCTCCGTTTTATGTGGTTTTTTAATGGCTCAAACAGGAATTAAAAGAAACATAAAAACCCCGACAAACGGCTCTATTTCAAGGCTTTTCGGGGTTTCCCCTGTTAAATAAAGGGTTTTCAAAAATGTTCATAAAATTAAGAACCCCTTAAAAAAATGTTACATATTTGCTACATTTTTCTACATTTTTGTTGTAAAAAAGAAGACTGCAAATCCATCTCTGAACCTGCAGCCTTTTTCCTATTCAATCACACGAACTCTTAAAACATCCTTTATCGTGCCCAATTTTTCTTTAATCTCTTCGTTCAATCCGCCTTCAATATCAATCATCGTATAAGCGTATTCCTTCTTACTCTTATTTGTCATGTCAGAAATATTCACTCCTGCCTCTGCAAGCAAGGTTGTGAACTGACCAATCATATTCGGCACATTGTGATGAAGAATTGTGATTCTTGTCTTATCTCCGCGGTATCCCATATCGCAATTCGGATAATTCACAGAATTGTGGATATTTCCATTTTCCAAAAAGTCCATCACTTCTTTCACTGCCATCTTTGCACAGTTGTCTTCTGATTCCGCTGTAGATGCACCGAGATGTGGAATTACAATTGTTCCTTTCACGCCTGCCACTAATGGATTTGGAAAATCTGTCACATAGCGTTTTACCTTTCCGCTTTCCAGGGCGTCAATCATATCCTCTTCATTTACAAGCACATCTCTCGCAAAGTTCAGCACAACAACATCTTTCTTCATCAGACTAATCGCATCTTTATTGATCATTCCTTTTGTGCTGTCCATTGCAGGAACATGGATTGTAATATAATCACATTCTTTGTACAACTCATCTACCGTCTTTGCGTGATAAATATTTCTAGACAATTTCCAAGCTGCATCTACAGAGATATAAGGGTCATAGCCATAGACATCCATACCGAGATGCGCCGCTGCATTGGCAACAAGCACTCCGATTGCTCCAAGTCCGATTACTCCAAGTTTTTTTCCTTCCAGCTCGCACCCTGCAAATGCCTTCTTTTGCTTTTCCGCATGCTTCGCCACATCGCCGTCTTCCTCATGCTCCTGCACCCAGTTGATTCCGCCGATGATATCTCTTGACGCGAGCAGCATACCGGCAATCACAAGTTCTTTCACACCATTTGCATTCGCTCCCGGTGTATTAAATACAACAATTCCTTCTTCTGCACATCTGTCAAGCGGAATATTGTTGACGCCCGCTCCTGCACGCGCAATCACTTTCAATTCTTTATCAAATTCCAACTCGTGCATTGCAGCGCTTCTCACAAGCACTGCATCCACACCCTCTAATGTTCCTTCTGCTTCATATTCGCCTGTAAATTGGCTTAAACCAACTTCCGCGATTGGATTTAAACAATGAAATTTATACATAATTACACCTCCTCAAATTTTTTCATAAAGTCCACGAGCGCCTGAACGCCTTCTTCCGGCATTGCATTGTAAATACTTGCCCTCATACCGCCGACACTTCTATGTCCTTTCAGATTTTCAAGTCCTGCCGCCTTTGCTTCCTTCACAAATTTTGCATCCAGTTCAGCATCTCCTGTCACAAACGGTACATTCATCAAAGAACGGTCTTTCTTCTCCACCGTTCCCTTGAACAGCTTACTCTCATCAAGAAAATCATAAAGAATCTTTGCTTTTCTCTCATTTCTTTCCTTCATCGCCTCTAAACCGCCCATCTCTTTGAGCCATTTGAACACTTTCCCGCACATATAAATTCCATAAGCCGGAGGTGTGTTATAAAGAGAATCTGCATCAGCATGTGTCTTATATGTGAGCATCGTAGGTGTTCCCGGGAGCACATCTTCTGTAATCAAATCTTCGCGGATAATCACAATAACTACACCTGCAGGTCCGATATTCTTTTGTACACCACCATAAATAATTCCATATTTGCTGACATCTACCGGCTCTGATAAAAAGCAGGATGATACATCGGCTACAAGTGTCTTTCCTTTTGTATTTGGCAGTTCCTTAAATTTGGTTCCATAAATCGTATTATTTTCACAAATATACACATAGTCTGCATCTTCTGAGATTGGAAGATCTGAACAATCTGGTATGTAAGAAAATGTTTTATCTTCTGAAGAAGCAATTTTATTGACCTTACCATATTTTGCTGCTTCCTGGTATGCTTTTTTTGCCCATTGTCCAGTCACAATGTAGTCCGCCACCTTGTTTTTCATCAAGTTCATCGGAATCATCGCAAACTGCTGTGACGCTCCTCCCTGCAAAAACAGCACTTTATAGTTATCCGGAATATGCATGAGCTCTCTTAAATCCGACTCCGCCGTTTTGATAATCTCCTCAAACGCTTTCGATCTATGACTCATCTCCATAACCGACATTCCGCATCCCTTGTAATCTAACATCTCTTCTGCCGCTGATTTTAGAACACTTTCTGGCAATACTGCCGGTCCTGCTGAAAAATTATACACTCTGCTCATTTTTTATTCCTCCACTTCATTTTTATTTTTCTAAATCTTCTTCACTAAATGCCTCGCTGATCGCAGCCCCTGGTGCAACCATCGGCCATACTTTTTCATCACTGTCGATCTGGCAGTCAATCACAACCGGTCTCCCCATAGCCAGCGCCTCCTGGAAAGCTTTTTGAAACTCTTCCCGTGTCGCCGCACGTATTCCGACCGCCCCCATTGCTTCTGCCAATTTTACAAAGTCTACCGCATCATTTAACACGGTTGCAGAATAACGCTTTTCATAAAACAGCGTCTGCCACTGACGCACCATGCCAAGTACATGGTTATTTACCACGACTTGAATGATCGGAATATTGTATCTTGCCGCTGTTGCAATCTCATTCATATTCATTCGGAAACATCCATCTCCGGCAACATTGACCACGGTCTTGTCCGGCATCCCCATCTTTGCTCCGAGCGAAGCGCCAAGTCCATAGCCCATTGTCCCAAGACCTCCCGAAGTTAAAAACGTTCTCGGTTTTGTGTATTTATAAAATTGTGCAGCCCACATCTGATGCTGTCCGACTTCTGTTGTAATGATTGCGTCTCCGTTAGTCTGTCTGTATATTTCTTCCACAATATACGGTCCTGTAAGTCCTTCCGGATGATACGTCAGAGGATGTTTCTCTTTATATTCCTCAATCTGCTGTTTCCATTCCTCATGACTTTGCTGTTCCACCTTTTCATTCAGGATTATCAGAACTTCTTTGATATCTCCGGTCACACTCGCATCTGTGAGAATATTTTTATCTATTTCTGCCGGATCAATATCAATTTGCAGAATTTTCGCATGATGTGCAAATTTCTTTGCATTTCCAGTCACACGGTCACTGAACCTTGCACCGACCACGACCAAAAGGTCACATTGGCTCACTCCAAAATTCGACGCTTTCGTTCCATGCATTCCAAGCATTCCAGAGTACAGCTCATCTGTTCCCGGAAATGCTCCTTTTCCCATCAGAGAATCCGCCACAGGCGCATCAATTTTATGTGCAAATTCCACTAAAGACTCACTTGCTCCTGACAAAACTGCTCCGCCACCCACAAAAATATATGGTTTCTTGGCTCTCTGAATCATTTTCACCGCTGTTTCAATCTCATCTTCATCGATTTTCTTTCTCTGAATATCTGTGACGTCAATTTCTACTTTTTGATATTCACTCAGATTTGCAGTCACATCTTTCGGAATATCGATCAGAACTGGTCCCGGTCTTCCTGTCCTTGCAATCAAAAACGCTTTTCGAATCGTATCCGCCAATTTATCGACATCTTTGACGATATAATTGTGCTTTGTAATCGGCATTGTAATGCCTGCGATATCTATTTCCTGAAAACTATCTTTTCCAAGCAGGGAAACACCTACGTTACAGGTAATCGCCACTACTGGAATGGAATCCATATACGCCGTCGCAATCCCGGTTACAAGATTCGTGGCTCCCGGTCCACTTGTTGCAAGGCAGACACCTACTTTCCCGGTTGCTCTTGCATATCCGTCTGCTGCATGTGCAGCTCCCTGTTCGTGGGAAGTCAATATATGACAAATCTCATCGCTATGTTTATATAACGCATCGTATACATTTAAAATCGCACCTCCCGGATATCCAAATACAGTATCCACTCCCTGCTCTTTCAAACATTCGATCACGATTTCTGCTCCTGTTAATTGCATCTGTCTTTCTCCTTCTCTTTATCTTGGGATTTCTAATACAGCTCCTCTGTTTCCGGATGTCACCAGCGCCGCATATCTTGCCAAATAACCTGTTGTAACCTTTGGTTTTCTTGGTTTCCACTCTGCTTTCCTTTTTGCAAGCAGCTCATCCGAAACAGCCAGCTCTATTTTATTTTCCGGGATATTGATCTTAATGATATCGCCTTCTTCCACTAACGCAATTGGACCTCCCACTGCTGCTTCCGGAGACACGTGTCCGATGGATGCACCTCTTGATGCGCCACTGAAACGCCCATCCGTAATCAACGCCACACTGGAGCCGAGTCCCATACCGGCAATTGCCGATGTCGGATTGAGCATCTCCCTCATTCCAGGTCCTCCTTTCGGTCCCTCATAGCGAATGACAACCACATCACCTGCGACAATTTTTCCGCCTTTGATTGCGGCAATCGCATCTTCCTCACAGTCAAACACTCTCGCCGGACCTTCATGTACCATCATCTCTTCCACAACCGCCGAACGTTTTACAACGCCGCCATGTGGTGCAAGGTTTCCTGTGAGCACTGCAAGACCACCTGTTTCACTGTATGGATTTTCAATTGGTCTTATGACATCCGGATCTTTGTTGACACAGCCCTCAATGTTCTCACCAACTGTTTTTCCAGTTACGGTCATGCACTCTGTATATAAAAGATTCTTTTTATTTAACTCATTCATCACTGCATACACACCGCCTGCCTCGTTCAGGTCTTCCATATACGTGTGTCCTGCCGGTGCGAGATGACAGAGGTTCGGGGTCTTTGCACTGATCTCATTTGCAAATGTGATATCAAAATCCATTCCAATCTCATGTGCAATCGCCGGAAGATGTAACATACTGTTTGTCGAACAGCCCAGCGCCATATCCACAGTAAGTGCATTCAAAATCGCCTTTTCTGTCATAATATCTCTTGGCCTGATATTTTTCTCCCACAGCTCCATCACTTTCATTCCTGCGTGTTTTGCAAGGCGGATTCGTTCGGAATACACCGCCGGAATCGTTCCATTTCCTTTCAATCCCATACCAAGCACTTCCGTCAGACAGTTCATGCTGTTTGCCGTGTACATACCGGAGCAGGAACCACAAGTCGGACATGCTTTGCTCTCAAATTCCTGTACATCTTCTGCAGTCATCGTTCCCGCCGCATAGGAACCAACTGCCTCAAACATACTCGAAAGGCTTGTCTTGCATCCCTTCACTCTCCCCGCAAGCATCGGACCTCCGCTCACAAAAATCGTCGGCACATTGATTCTTGCTGCTGCCATCAAAAGTCCCGGTACATTTTTATCACAGTTCGGAATCATGACAAGCGCATCAAACTGATGTGCCATAGCCATCGCTTCCGTGGAATCTGCGATCAGGTCTCTTGTGACAAGAGAATATTTCATACCGATATGCCCCATTGCAATTCCGTCACAGACTGCAATTGCCGGAAACATAACAGGCGTTCCACCAGCCATTGCCACACCCATTTTTACCGCATTGGCAATCTTGTCAAGATTCATATGCCCCGGCACAATCTCATTGTAAGAACACACGATTCCCACTAACGGTTTTTCCAACTCTTCTTCTGTATATCCTAATGCATTGAACAACGAACGGTGCGGTGCCTGCTGCATTCCTTTTGTTACTGTATCACTTCTCATATCTGTCTCTCCCTTCGTTACGCAATTCTTTCACAGATCAGATCACCGATTTTCGCAGTGCCAACCTGTTCTTTTCCTTCTGACATGATATCGATGGTACGGTACCCATCTTTTAATACCTGACTGACTGCTTTCTCAATTGCATCCGCCTCTTTATCTAAGTCAAATGAAAATCTTAACATCATCGCCGCAGACAGTATTGTGGCAATCGGATTAGCAATTCCTTTGCCTGCAATATCCGGTGCCGAACCGCCGCTTGGCTCATATAGACCGAATTTTGTATCGTTCAAACTTGCCGAGGCAAGCATTCCGATTGAACCTGTCACCATGCTTGCCTCATCGGACAAAATGTCTCCAAACATGTTTTCTGTCAAAATCACATCAAACTGCTTTGGATCTTTTACAAGCTGCATCGCACAGTTGTCGACAAGCATATGTTCCAAAGCAACTTCTGGATATTCTTTTGCAATCTCCTCAACAATCTTTCTCCATAATCTGGAAGAATCAAGGACATTCGCTTTATCCACACTGATCACTTTTTTTCTTCGTTTCATCGCGATCTCAAATGCTCTCTTTGCAATTCTTCGAATCTCATTCTCATTGTAGGTAAGTTCGTCACATGCGGTCATAACACCATCTATCTCTTCCGTCTTTCGATTTCCAAAATACAATCCACCCGTTAGTTCTCGCATGATCATCATATCAAATCCACCTTCGGTAATCTCTTCTTTTAACGGGCATGCTCCTTTCAATTCATCATACAGCACTGCCGGTCTTAAGTTTGCAAAGAGATTCAATTCTTTTCGAATCTTTAAAAGCCCTGCCTCCGGGCGTCTGTTTGGTTCCAACTGATACCACGGTGAAACTTTTGCATCTCCTCCGATAGAGCCCATCAAAACAGCGTCACATGATTTTGCTTCCGCTACAGTCTCATCTGTCAATGGTATCCCATGTACATCAATCGAGGCGCCTCCAAGCAATAACTCTTTATATCTGTATGTATGGCCGTACACTTCTCCGACCTTATCTAATACTTTCATTGCCTCTTCTACAATTTCAGGACCAATCCCATCCCCTTTGATAATTCCAACTTTCAATTCCATATATCTCTTCCCTTCTCTTGCAAAAGTTTATAGGTCTAATCATATCGTATTTTTATTCACGTTTCAACCCTTTAATACGGAAAAGTGTATTTTTTTAGAGTATACTCTGTTTTAAGGCCAAAAAAAGAGAAGGCTAAGCCTTCCCTTTACATTCACTTATTCTTCTGTATTTGCTTTTTCTACCTGCGTAATCGCTGCTTTCTGCATCGGAATACGGCAGTTCTTGTTATTACCAAACTCTACAATTACATCCTCGTCTGTAATATCAATGATTACTCCGTAGAATCCACTTGTTGTCAACACAGTATCACCTACTGCCAGTTCAGATAACATCAACTGTATTCTCTTCTGTTCTTTCTTTTGCGGACGCATCAGTAAGAACCAAAATCCCCCAAGAATTACTGCATAAAAAATAAGCAAAAATATTGGATTATTCATCTTATTTCCTCCTACTATTTTTAAACACTATGACCATCATACACAATCTATAGACATACATCAAGTGTTTTTTTAGATTTCATAATTTTTTTATACTTCCTGAATTCCCATTCCTGCAAGTTTTTCTCTTTTGTATTCTTTATAGCGTCCTGCTTCAATCGCAGCTCTGATCTCTTCCATCATATTGTTATAGAAATACAAATTATGCAACACACAGAGTCTCATTCCAAGCATCTCTTTTGCTTTCAAAAGATGTCTGATGTACGCTCTGCTGTATGTGCGGCATGCAGGACACTGGCAGCCCTCTTCAATCGGCGCGTCATCCAGCTCATATTTTGCATTGAACAAGTTTAATTTCCCCTGATTTGTATATACATGTCCATGTCTTCCGTTTCGGCTCGGATATACACA
>ENA-OPVY01000151-OPVY01000151.1-human-gut-metagenome-genome-assembly--contig:-NODE-151-length-60245-cov-47.211165_pt1 | contig 60245 bp, 50 predicted proteins | sample MGYA00241503_ERZ501998 | MGnify/ENA primary metagenome ERZ501998 (study PRJEB25962, sample SAMEA2042107) | human gut metagenome | biome: human gut; feature: human-associated habitat; material: faeces... | reverse complement strand
GGCTTTTGACTTTATTATAACTTGGAGAGAAACACGCACGAGGCCGAATGCTTACGGACTACATGACCATTCTTGCATTAAGAAAGGCAATTTAATAATGAAACTGCCAAATCTCTAAAAACAACAATATCCATCCGTCTACAGTTTGGTAAATGGATGGATATTGCTTTTTTATTCTTAACCTCTGCCCAAAATAAATGCAAAGAAGCCTTATATTTAATTTTAACAGAAGAAACTTTCTATTTTTTCTGCATTAATCCTTTAAATGCCGTAGGATAAGGAGTTTCAAACTCCATCAACTCTTTTGTTACCGGATGATAGAAACATAACTTGAAGGCATGTAACGCCAATCGTCCTAAAGGATCACACTCACTGCCATAGCGCCGGTCACCAACAACAGGGTGACCTAAATCCAACATATGCACACGAATCTGATTCTTACGTCCTGTTTCCAAATCCAACTCCACCAATGAATATCCATTGGCCCGCTTTATTGTTTTATAATGAGTGACCGCAAACTTACCTTCCCCATTATCTACAGGACTGGAATAGACATACAATTTCCGGTCGGTCAACCAAGACTCTACAGTACCGTAATCTTTCTCCATATCACCAGAAACGATAGACACATAACGGCGGTCCGTCACAATATCATGCCAATTATCACGTAAAGTATTCTGGGTTTTTTCATCTTTGGCATACATCATCAACCCCGAAGTTTCACGGTCCAGACGATGTACTACAAATACGCGGTTGAAACGATGTGAACGTTTTACATACTCATTCAAAATATGTTGTGCAGTACGCTCCTTCTGATGTTCTGTGCTGACAGAAAGCAGTCCCTCCTTCTTTTCCACCACCAAGATATAAGCATCCTCGTATACCAGTTTCAGCATCGGATGTTTAAACTCACGATTATTCTTCACCTTGGATATCTGCACTTTCATACCTGGTTTCAATGCGAAATTATATTGGGTAGTAATCACATTATCTACCAAAATCACGCGGTTGGCAAGCAACGCCTTTACCTTGCTACGACTGATTCCCGCCATTTTCCGCATCAGAAAATCCATCAGCTCAGCGGGCTCCGTCACATTATATATAGTATATCGGGCAACACTTCTCGCCTTTGGCCTGCCGGAATCACTATTCTTACCTCTTGACATAATTCTATTTACTGTTTAAACAATTTATAATTGAACTATCCGGATTATCCTCTTTTTTCCAGCAACACCACATTTTCCACATGATGCGTATGAGGGAACATATCTACGGGTTGCACGGCCATCACCTTGTATTTGGCATCTAACAAAGACAAATCACGTGCCTGGGTGGCAGGATTACAGCTAACATACACAATCCGCTGAGGTTCAGCAAAAAGAATTGTATTAATCACATCATCGTGCATTCCGGCACGCGGAGGATCAGTGATAATAACATCAGGACGACCATGTTGGTTGATAAACTCCTGAGTGAGGATATCCTTCATGTCACCGGCATAAAATAAGGTATTGTCAATGCCATTAATTGCCGAATTCACTTTAGCATCTTCTATTGCTTCAGGCACATATTCGATACCAATCACTTTCTTTGCCTGGCGTGAAACAAAGTTGGCTATGGTTCCAGTCCCTGTATAAAGATCATACACCAATTCTTTACCGGTCAATCCGGCAAAATTACGGGCCACCTTATAAAGATTATACGCCTGTCCGGAATTAGTCTGATAAAATGATTTTGCTCCTATCTTGAAGCGCAACCCCTCCATTTCCTCGAAAATATGATCGTTGCCTTTGAACACCATTACCTCCAGATCGTTAATGGTATCATTGCATTTGTTATTGACTACATATAATAAGGAAGTAATCTGCGGAAAACGTTCTGCCACGAAAGCCAGCAGTTGCTTCATCAGATCCATTTCGCTCTCTTCCACAATCTTGCATTGCAGCAACACCATAAGCTCACCCGTACTCGAAGTACGGATCATCAAGTTGCGAAGCATTCCTTCTTGAGAACGCAGATTAAAGAAAGAATAATTGTGTTCGTATGCATAGTCACGAATCGCATTGCGTATCTGGTTGCTGATATCATCCTGTAACCAGCACTTTTCTATAGCCAGTACCTTGTCAAATGCACCGGGAATGTGGAAACCTACGGCGTTCATCTGATCGTACTTCACATCTTCCTTTACCTCTTCCTCTGTCAGCCAACGTTTGTTAGAAAACGTAAATTCCAACTTATTACGGTAAAACTCCGTTTTTTCCGACCCTATGATAGGTGAAATTTCCGGCAATTCGATCTTGCCGATACGGGTCAGATTATCCGTCACCTGCTTTTGCTTATACTTTATTTGTTCTGTATATGGCAGACACTGCCACTTACAACCACCACATATACCATAATGCTGGCAGAAGGGTACTGCACGCACAGGAGAATACTCATGGAATTTCACAGCCACAGCTTCTGCATAATGATTTTTCTTACGCTTCACTTGTAAATCCACCACATCACCGGGCACTACATAAGGCACAAATACTACCAGGTCATTCACTTTCGCCAAAGCTTTTCCTTCGGCAGCTACATCTGTTATGGTTATCTTCTCTAATAATGGAAGTTCTTTCTTCTTTCTAGCCACTTTTCTGAATAAGTTAATTTGGGGACAAATTTAAGCATTTTCCCTGAATATTGCCTCATAAATCGTAAGATATTAAAATTGCAAAGTAGAAATTGCAATTTCCACTATTTTTTTTCAGTAAAAGGTTTGGAGATAACTAAAATATGTATAGTTTTGCGATTACATTTTTTGAGCGAGTTAACTTTAAATACATTTATTATGGATAAAAAAAGAGTTTACACCTTTGGTAATGGACAAGCTGAAGGAAAAGCAGACATGAGAAATCTGCTTGGTGGAAAAGGCGCTAACCTGGCTGAAATGAATCTAATCGGTGTTCCCGTACCTCCGGGATTTACAATCACCACAGAAGTTTGTAGCGAATATTATGAGTTAGGTAAAGATAAAGTAGTAGAACTGCTGAAAGCGGATGTTGAGAAAGCTATCGCCAACATCGAAAATCTGATGAATTCCAAGTTTGGAGATGTAGAGAACCCGTTACTGGTTTCTGTACGTTCGGGTGCCCGCGCTTCTATGCCGGGTATGATGGATACCATCCTTAATTTAGGTTTAAATGACGAAGTGGTGGAAGGCTTGAGCCGCAAGACCGGACGCCCCCGTTTCGCATGGGATTCTTACCGTCGTTTCGTACAAATGTATGGTGACGTGGTATTGGGTATGAAACCGGTGAACAAGGAAGACATCGATCCTTTCGAGGAAATTATCGAAAAAGTAAAGGAAGAAAAAGGTGTGAAGCTCGACAACGAATTGGAAGTGGAAGACCTTAAAGAACTGGTTAAACGCTTTAAAGTTGCTGTAAAAGAACAGACCGGACAAGATTTTCCGACCTGTGCATACGAACAACTTTGGGGTGCCATTTGTGCTGTATTCCGCAGCTGGATGAACGAACGCGCCATTCTTTACCGCAAAATGGAAGGTATTCCTGCCGAATGGGGTACTGCTGTAAGCGTACAAGCCATGGTATTCGGTAACATGGGTGATACTTCGGCTACCGGTGTTTGCTTCTCTCGTGACGCAGGTAACGGTGAGGATTTGTTTAATGGCGAATATTTGATCAACGCACAAGGTGAAGATGTTGTAGCCGGTATCCGTACCCCGCAACAAATCACAAAAATCGGTTCTCAGCGTTGGGCAGAACGTGCAGGTATTTCTGAAGAAGAACGCGTAGCCAAATATCCCTCTATGGAAGAAGCTATGCCGGAAATCTACAAAGAACTGGATGCCCTGCAGACCAAACTGGAAAACCACTATCGCGACATGCAGGATATGGAATTTACCGTACAGGAAGGTAAATTATGGTTCTTGCAGACCCGTAACGGTAAACGTACCGGAGCTGCCATGGTAAAAATCGCCATGGACTTGTTGCGCCAGGGAATGATTGATGAAAAAACAGCATTGGAGCGTTGCGAACCTAATAAATTAGACGAACTGCTTCACCCTGTGTTCGACAAGAAAGCGTTGAAAGAAGCGAAAGTTTTGACTCGTGGTTTGCCCGCTTCCCCGGGTGCCGCTACCGGTCAGATTGTGTTCTTCGCCGATGATGCTGCTAAATGGGCTGCCGATGGCAAAAAGGTGGTCATGGTACGTATCGAAACTTCGCCGGAAGACCTGGCAGGTATGGCCGTTGCCGAAGGTATCCTGACTGCACGTGGCGGCATGACATCTCACGCTGCGGTTGTGGCCCGTGGTATGGGTAAGTGCTGCGTATCGGGTGCTGGTGCTATCAATGTAGATTATAAGACACGTACCGTAGAAATTGAAGGTATTACTTTAAAAGAAGGTGACTTCATCTCTCTGAACGGTACTACCGGTGAAGTATATAAAGGTAAAGTGGAAACCAAAGCAGCCGAAGTTTCAGGCGATTTCGCTGCATTGATGGATCTTTGCAACAAATACACCAAGCTGAATGTCCGCACTAACGCTGATACTCCGCATGATGCGGAAGTGGCCCGCGCTTTTGGTGCTTCAGGTATCGGTCTTTGCCGTACGGAACACATGTTCTTTGATGCTGAAAAGATTGTCGCTATGCGTGAGATGATCCTGTCACCGGATGTAGAAGGACGTAGAAAAGCATTGGCTAAATTGCTCCCCTTCCAAAAAGCCGACTTCAAAGGTATCTTCAAGGCTATGGACGGATGTCCGGTAAATGTTCGTCTGCTCGATCCTCCTTTGCATGAGTTCGTTCCCCATGATGCAAAAGGTCAGGAAGAAATGGCTAAGGCAATGGGCGTAACCGTACAGGAAATCAAAAAACGTGTGGAAAGCCTGTGTGAACACAATCCGATGTTAGGTCACCGCGGCTGTCGTTTGGGTAACACCTATCCCGAAATCACAGAGATGCAGACTCAAGCGATTCTAGGTGCTGCAATTGAACTGAAGAAAGAAGGATATGATCCGCATCCCGAAATTATGGTTCCCTTGACCGGTATCCTGTATGAATTCGAAGCTCAGGAAAAGGTGATCCGTGATGCAGCAGCAGCATTATTTGAAAAAGAAGGTATGGAAATTCCGTTCAAGGTAGGTACCATGATTGAAATTCCGCGTGCTGCGCTGACAGCCAACCGCATTGCCAGCCGTGCAGAATACTTCTCATTCGGTACCAATGACTTGACCCAGATGACATTCGGTTATTCCCGTGACGATATTGCTTCTTTCTTGCCGGTATATCTGGAAAAGAAGATTCTGAAAGTAGACCCATTCCAAGTACTCGACCAAAATGGTGTGGGCCAGCTGATTGAAATGGCTGTAGATAAAGGCCGTTCAGTTCGTCCTGATTTGAAATGCGGTATCTGCGGTGAGCATGGTGGTGAGCCTTCATCAGTGAAATTCTGTCACAAAGTTGGTTTGAACTATGTGTCTTGTTCTCCGTTCCGCGTGCCTATTGCCAGACTGGCTGCGGCGCAGGCTGCTATTGAGGAAGCATAAGCAATATAGGATAATATTTGATTTAGGCTGTAACGAACTGTTTATCAGGTGTTACAGCCTAAGTTGTTTTTAGGTGGTTCGTGCATTTGTCCGCAAAAAATGAGCCAAATTAACGGTACTTGCATACACCATGCATACACTTTTGAACAGTGGCGCATACACCAACGCATACACCATTTAAAAACTTATAAATCAATCTGATATGGCAACATTTAAAGTAGTCGTAAGAAAAAAGAGAGCTGACGGATTTTATCCAGTGTATATTCGTGTTGTCCACCGTTCAAGAATGGGCTATATTAAAACCGATAAACTCATTACGGATAAGCAAATTACCAAGAATGGAGAAATCAAGGATATTGTGGTCAATGAATATTGTTCACGAGAAATCCTACGTTATAGCGATATGATAAACCGTAAGGATGTCTCAAATTATTCTGTTGCTGAACTAATTGAATTTCTTATTCATTCAGATGAAGAAATATGTTTTAGTGACTATGCAACAAAGTTCATTAACCGTATGGCCTCTGAAGGACATGAACGTAATGCTAAGAACTATCGTTTAGCTGTAAACCACCTTGAAAGATATTTGGGAACAACAAGAGTTATGTTTACCCACTTGTCATCTTCTGTTTTGACAAGATGGATTAATAGCCTTTCGTTAACGAACAGGGCGAAAGAAATGTACCCGACTTGTTTAAGACAGATATTCAAAAGGGCACTTATAGAGCTGAACGATGAAGAACGTGGTATCGTGCGAATCAAATACAATCCTTGGTTAAAAGTATCCATTCCAAAATCTGACAGTACGGTTCAAAGAGCCATCAGTGCAGAGGCATGTAGGGAGTTTTTCAATCGTCCCCTACCGGAAACCAAAATGATTTCCTCTCTTCCGGAACTGGGCAGAGACGTGGCACTCCTATCCTTGTGTCTGGGCGGAATAAACACCGTAGATATTTTTGAGCTTAAAAAAGAAAACTATAAGGATGGTATTATCGGATATAAAAGAGCTAAGACAAAGCACAGCCGGAAAGACGAAGCCTATATTGAAATGCGTGTGGAACCGTTCATTCAGGCCACATTTGACAAGTATCTTTCAGACGAAAATGACGAATATCTTTTCAAGTTCCATAAGCGTTACAGCAACCCGGACAGTTTCAATGCCAACGTAAATATTGGAATCAGAAAGATATGTGCTGATATGGGAATGAAAAAGGAGGATTATTACTGTTATTATACTTTCCGTCATACATGGGCTACAATTGCCCAAAATGACTGTGATGCCAATCTGTATGAAGTTGCCTTCGGTATGAACCACAGTCATGGACTAAATATAACAAGAGGCTATGTCAAGATAGATTTTACTCCAGCCTGGGAACTCAATGCAAAAGTGATTGACTTCATTTTCTTCAGCAGCAAGAAGAGCAAGCAAGGCAAGGCACGTGACTTCGAGACACCGGCAGATAAGATGTTCCGTATCACCAAGAAGATGATGATCTATGGACGTGCGTATTTCAAAGGTGATGTTATCGGTGAAATAACAGACATTGGTTTCAGTAATGTGGACCAGGTTATCGACAGATTGGTTGAACTGTTGCCGAAGGATATTCCTACCGGATGTATGGTTCAGTTCCGTCTTATGAACTGTGATTCCAAGAAGGAAGTTGTATATGAAAGAAGCAAAGGGAAAGGATTCATGTAATCGACAAACCTGAACAAACCATTAACGCAAAGGGAGGATTCTACTTATCTTTATCAGAACCGTACCATTTCTCATATTGGTGCGGTTCCTTTCTATTTGTCCGGTTGATTCCAGGGCATGACATCACAGCCTATAAGTATGGCAAAGACAAGTACGATAAGCTTCCATATAAGGATGAAAGCCTTTTTTACCAACCAGACTGCCAGACGTATGGCAATCTTCAAAAGCCAGAATACCAGCTTCAGGAGCAACATACCGATAATAAGTACCGGCAACAGATATATAATCAACAGCAATTCAAACATAATGTGTAGTATTTAATGAATATAAGAGCTTATTAATTATATAAATATACTAAAAATCAATGAGATACAGAAATTTACGCAACACTATTTTCTTGTTATTCGAGTAGATTTTCTACTGATTATCAGTGTTATATCACTATGGTGATAAGGTGTCTCCAGACTCTGAATACAGGGTTATTCCATCTGAATATTTTTGCAATATAGTTCAGATAAAATAAGGTTTCCCGATAGCCATTTCATCAGCTGAATCAGCTACAAGATTTCATTTTCCCTTTTATTGGAATTCCAGGTACTGAGACAATCAGGTTACTTTTACCATACTATCATGGTATCGGAACTACATATTATATTGGATATAGTTTTTATGAGAACAATAGCCATCTATCCCATATAACTACATCTTCAGTGTTTTTGAAACTTTGGTTTATCCAACCATAAATAACGAAGCATTGATTACTGATTACTGCGATTTGTATGGTTCTATGATTGAATAATGCTTGTAGCATCTATTTCAGAACACACTGATATTGGCTTGATAAGTTCTAGGACTCTATACAACAATATTCCGCAATATGGATATTCCAAGACAACCGGATGCTACAGCACACGGTAAGCCAGAATATGCCTCCAAAGAATTGTGTTGCAGATTTCGGTTTGCAACGGCAATCTCCGGTAAATTTGGGTGTAATAATCATTCCCGGAAGGCTTCGCTCTGACGTGCAGAGTTTTCCAAGCAAGTTGTACTTTTGTGGCCACAAAACTCCGTTTCGTACTCACAAAAGTAACTTGCCGAATGCTGGGGCATTGGAGCGGCTGGCCGCTGTTTCGCATGGCGAAAGATGGTCCGGGAAAACTAACCACCAATGTATCCAAGTATGAAGAATCAGAGAACCAAGTACATCAAGGTCAGAATGACACCGGAAGAAGTACAACAGTTTAAGGAGAAATCTGCCTCCTATTCATCCGTGAGCCATTATATACGCTCTGCACTGGCAGAGTATTCAGATATCGGAACCAAAAGGCAGCTCGAACTGATGAATGAAATGGGTTTGTTTTACCGGAAATATCAGAATGAACTTTCCTGGGCAGGAGGAAACCTTAATCAGTTAGTTAAACGTGCCAATGAGCTTGCGGTAGCCGGGTTACTCGCACCCAGCTATATTCAGGAAGTTCTGTTACCTGTTATTCTTGAAACTCAGGAAACATTGAACCGAATAAAGAAAGACCTTGATTCTCTGACACAGAAAGCTGTCAGAATCTGAGTTATTAGTTACACGGTATTCAATCATTTCTGATATTATTATTGTGTAACCGTAGATTAATGAACTTGAATTATTTCGGTTACTCAGTCACTTAAACCATGATAATTAGAATTCAATATGATAGCAACCATATTACCGGGAAGCACTAACTTCCATTCAGTCGGTTACAATGAACATAAAGTCTCGAAAGGTGTTGCACGGCTTATCGAGATTCAGAATTTCGGTTCACTCGGAACATTTCACAAACCTACCCCAAGTGAACTGGTCGGTTATCTCCAGAAGTACAGTTCACAGAACAGCAGAATCAGGAAACCACAGTTTCATGTGGCCATATCATGCAAGGGACACGAAATGTCGGAAGATGAGTTGCTGGATTTTGCACACCAGTATCTCAAGGAAATGGGATACGGAGAATCCGGTCAGCCGTTGCTTGTTTATTCTCATTATGACACGGAGAATACCCATCTTCATATCATCACTTCGAGAGTGGCACCTAATGGAAGAAAGATTCAGCACAGCCATGAACGCAGACATTCTCAGGAGGTAATAGACCGTATTCTTGGTAACGATAGGAAGAAGAAAACGGAAGATGACATTAATTTGGCCAAGCTATACACGTTCTCTTCATTTGCCCAGTTCAAGGCAATTATGGTTTCCATGGGATATGAAGTCTATCAGAAAGATGGGAATGTACTCGTCAAGCATGGTGGAAAGGTTCAGAAGGAAATCCCTTCTTCAGAAATAGAAAGTCTTTTCAAGAGCGGTTATCGGGAAAGGACACGTTGCCGTCAGCTCAGAAGTATATTAAAGAAATACCGTGACGTAAGTTCCAACAAGGAGGAACTGCAGAAGGAACTGAAAACGAAGTTCGGTATTGACATTGTGTTCTTCGGCAAGAAGGATGCACCATATGGGTATATGCTCGTTGATCATGCAAACAATACCATCATTAATGGTGCAAGGGTGCTGGCTGTAGAGGAACTTCTGGACTTCGCTACTCCTGAAGAGCGGTTCAAGCGGATTGAGGACTATATTGACCGGTTACTTACACTAAATCCGAATATTACCCAGAGTGAAATATACCATAAAATCAGGAAGCAGCGTGCCTATATCAAGAAAGGCATCATCTATTTTGATGGCCAAAGCCGTCCGTTAAAACCTTTTATGGCAGAAGCAATTGACCGTAATAACCGTATAGCTATGGTAGAAATGTTCAATCCGGTTACTGAGGCTGAACGGGATTTGCTTTGTAAAATTTTTAAGGTTCCCCGGAAAGATCTGGTAGATATATCTCCGGAAAGAACACACTACTACACAGATGCTGTAAACCGTCTGCGTGAGATATTCAATGATGAAAATGTTTCCTCTGTCAGAAGCCGAATACATGAAGAGGGCTTCACCATCCGTCAGGAAGAGGATGCAACTTACGCCATCAATTTCAAACAGCATATTATTATAAATCTTACTGAGGAAAACTTCAATCTTCAACGGTTAAAGAAACAGCCAATGAAGCAAATTGAACGGCATAAACACCAGCAATCAACAAAGCATACTTCACACTTCTCAGGCAAAGCCAAGCTGCGTGATGCAGGTGGTGGCAGTCATAGCGAGAAACGTGAGTGGGAAGTTGGTCAAAAAGGTAACTATGATAATGTTGATGATGAACGTTCAATTAAAAGATAAGTTTAAATGTGCATTTTACTATTCCATACAAATTGTTTAGATAAGGAAATATATAGCTTATAATTATTGGATTAATCTAAAAGAACGAATATTATAACATTCTATATCTGTTTAATAATTAAGGTTTTTAGTATCTTTGTGAGAGATTAAATATTAAGCTAAGATTTGCATGGATAGAACCGATTTTATAGAGAACAGAATTGACGTTATTAAAAATATATATACACTTTACTCTTATGCAAAAAGTTCGATAGTCGACAATAAAGAATGGGCTTTACAACGATTTAAGCAAGGTAAATGGTATATCGTTGAAGTATTTGGTAACACCTTATTTTTTGCTCCAAGTCGTTTTGTTGGTTACAAAGACAATACGATAGAGAAGCACAAATTAAATCATGGAGATGGAACACAAACGAACAGTAAATTTCATGAGCTAAAATTATATAAGGAAGCATCTGATGTTTTTCTTACTCAACAATTTGAGCACTTCATGATAACCTTAGGAATAGAGAAAGATACCGCTAAATTCTTAATTCCTTATAATTATGAAATTAGTGATTTGAAGAAGCCAAGAAAATGCTATTTCATTTGTCCAACTCATTGTAAAGGACAAAAAGAAAATGCATGGAAAAGTTTTCTTTCTAAAAACATAATGGCTATAGGATGGAAACATACTGATTATACTAATTATTCCATTGAGGAGATAATAAACGATTATACTGATGACCATACAGCCATAGAACCTTTTAAAAATATAAAGGATATAAAAGAAGGAGATATTGTTTGCTGTACAAATAATAATTTTGGTCTATGGGGTATTGGGATTGCCTTATCTCAATATAAGTTTTATAAGGATATTCATTATGCTGGAATAGATGAAGACGGTAATGATTCTTATTATTCCCATTATATTGATGTGGCATGGATATGTTTTAAAGACAATGGATATATACCTGCTAAAGAACTACATATCCTATCTCCTGAAAAGATGTGGCAACCTTACGGAACTCTTAATTTAAAAGAAGAAATTCCACAGTATATCTCAAATTATTTATTAAAAAATACAGAAACTGATATGGAACAAAATAGCAAATTAGAAAAGTATATAAAAATCTTAGAAGCAAATAAGAATATTATTCTTACTGGTGCACCAGGTACAGGAAAAACACATTTAGCAAAAGCAATAGCAAACACAATGGATGCAGAATATGACTTTGTTCAATTTCATCCATCTTATGATTATACTGATTTTGTTGAAGGATTACGACCACTACCACCTGACAATAATGGAAATATTGGGTTTAAGCGAGTTAATGGTGTATTCAAAGAGTTTTGTAAACGAGCAATTCAATATACCCAAAAACAGAGCATTTTAAGTGATGATAATAAAATAGCTAAATCATTTGATGAAGCATATAACATTCTAATTGAAAATATAAAACATAACAATATTGTTTTATATTCCGACTTTAGAAATAATAAAAAGGTTTTACAGGTTGAAATCAAAGAACAATCTGGTTCTGACAAATATCGTGAAATAATTCGATTCTATAAAACCAATAAGTTTCAGAATGCTCAAATTGACTATTTACAAAAAATATACACTTATTATGTTTCTAAAAAGCAATATAATATCCAACAGGAAGGAAATGATCAATTTGTAAACATTATAGGTAATACTTTGGATTATTCTTATTATAGAGGAATCGTACAAGGTCTTTTAGATTTAACTTGTAGAAATTCTAAGAATGAGGATTCAGAGTGTAATTATGATCTGTTTAAGCAATGCTACAACAATTTGATAAATGATATTCAAAATGGAGTAGTTAAAACGATAAAATTAAAAACAGGAATACAAAGTACTGACCTAAGCATTACTTCTAACAATTCCATAAAATGGCAACGCCGAACAAATGAGGAAAATGGTTCCGATAATGTTGTAACTATAGATAGGCTGTTAAAGCTTTATTCAAAATATCCAACAATAGATGAAGTTGATAATATGGATAGAATCAATGAAACTATTAGAGAAATTATAGGAGGGGCTAATACGACTTATTATTGGGCTATTTTACGAGAAGTTGTATATAGAATGACTTTAGAGTCTAATAAAAAGACACAAGGCTTAACAATTAATAAATCTTATGTTTTCATAATTGATGAAATTAATCGTGGAGAAATTTCAAAGATATTTGGTGAATTATTTTTTAGCATAGATCCCGGCTATCGTGGTATAAGAGGAAAGGTAAAAACTCAATATCAGAATATGATAACCGACAAATCTGATCCATTTTATGAAGGTTTCTATGTGCCTGAAAATGTCTATATCATAGGAACAATGAATGATATAGACCGTAGTGTTGAAAGTATGGATTTTGCCATGCGCCGACGTTTTGCCTGGCAAGAAATAAAAGCTGAAGAAAACACTGGAATGTTGGACAATCTTCAAGAAATGAAAGATGAAGTTATTGAAATAATGAAACGTCTGAATAATACTATATGGGATGAAACTACCAGTACAGGTATTGAAGGGCTAAATGCTGCATATCATATTGGTGGTTCTTATTTTAGTAAACTACAGCTTTATCTGAACGAAGATCACACCAACAAGAAAGCTGCCTACATACATCTTTGGGAGAATCACTTAAAAGGGGTCCTTTCAGAATATTTAAGAGGTATGCCGAATGCTATGGAGAGTATGAAAAAATTGGAGAATATGTATTTTAAAGGAGATCTAGATGCTGATATTGAGGGATAATACAAAATATTCATCGACTTCTGATAACCTTGAAAAATATCTGTCATTACAGAATATTGCCAACAGAAACGTTTCAGAACTGTTAGATGATAAAGACAATGACCTGCTAATATATCCACATTCATTTTATCAATGTGAGGATGAGACAGGTAAACAGCCTCTATTGTTGCTACAGACTCATTGGAAGGAGAAAAAATGTACTAAAGTTATGCTTGAAACAGGGAATATGGCAGGTTTTATAGGGTTTAATGGATTATCTCTTTCCATACATTCCCGTTTCTCCCAAGATTCAAAAGAAGATTTCTTCTTACATTATATGCTTAGCAAGGTTTTTTGTATTAATGTGTTGAATCTATCGCATGGTACGAGTGATGAACAACTATTCAATTTCCTTTTATATATGTTTCCAAAGTTTCTAAATGAAGCATTATCACAAGGTTTATACAAGGAATACAAGCGGAATGAATATAATGATGCCAATGTACGAGGTACAATAGACATCAACAGACATTTAAGGTCAAACATGCCTTTCAACGGACGTGTTGCTTATCGAACACGTGAATTCAGCCATGATAATCATGTTACTGAATTGATACGACATACTATTGATTATATCAGTAAGAGTAGATTTGGTAGAACATTGCTGGAAAATGATAGCGAGACACGTACAAGTGTTACTCAGATTATATCTGCAACACCCAATTACTGCAGACAAGAAAGAGAAAGTATAGTTAAAAGTAATTTGAAGGTAATTAACCATCCATATTATTCTCGCTATACACCTCTACAGAAACTTTGCCTACGGATATTACGACATGAAAAGATTAAATATGGAGAGATGAAAAATAAAATACATGGCATTTTATTCGATGTTTCATATTTATGGGAAGAATATCTTGCTACTATATTAACAAAACAGGGATTCCAACATCCAAATAACAGAAAAGGTCTGGGATGTATTTACCTGGCAGAATATAATCGCCTTCCCAGATATCCTGATTATTATAGGGAATATGATCGTCTCATTGTTGATGCAAAATATAAAAAAGATACAAATCGGGATGATATTCATCAAATGATAACTTATATGTATCAGATGAAAGGGAAACGGGGAATTTTTATACAACCTGGTGATAAGGAGTATCAAAAGGAAACTTTCCATTTATTGGGATATGGTTATGATGAAAGTGCAGAACTTCAAACATATATATATCCAATATCTAGGATAACAGACAACTATAAGTCTTTTGTTTCTGAAATGTTGAAATCAGAAGAATCATTAAAAACAAGATTCAAACAGAATCTTGAATCTTATGAATAAAGATAGCTATTGGATTTATTATCATAATAAAACTGATGTATTTGTAAAAGTTATAAAGACGAGTGTTTTTTATAATCTCAAAAGGTTGCAGCTAAGAAGGACTCTTTGCTGTAACCTTTTTTGTTGAAGTAACCATAATTCCTACATACTTACTATACGCTGTACTTTAGTTTATCCAACCAGATTCACAATTGTGTTGTACATTTCTTATCTGTTGACTTTGGTTTATACATTTATCTCAAAATAAATCAACACTTGAAATGATACAGACTCCGGTTATAGTGACATTTGCCAATCAGAAGGGAGGTGTAGGAAAAACTACCCTTTGTGTAACCTTTGCTAACTATCTAGTGACAAAGGGTGTGAGAGTTGTGGTCATAGACTGCGACTTCCAGCACTCCATTATGAAGTGCCGAAAGGCTGACATCAGAAAATACGGCGAGCAGGAAATGCCATACGAGGTATGGGCATACGAAGCCAATGACAAGGCGATGATGACTTCCCTTATGGAAAAGCTTCACAATGATCCAGAAATAGACGTTGTTCTGATGGACACACCGAGCAGTCTGAAAGCAGAAGGGTTAATACCCATGTTCGTCAACTCGGATATCATTATTGTTCCATTTCATTATGACCTAGTAACCGTTCCGTCCACGGCCAGTTTCCTCATGTTTGTTGACCGGCTGAAAAAGGCTGTCGGTGAAAGGATGAAAGCCAGACTCTTCATCATTCCCAATCTGAATGACGGAAGAATCGGCAAGCGTTCCGAACTGCTTATCTGGGACAATGCAAGGGATACCTTCTCCAACTATGGATATGTCACTGCGAAGATTCCCAAACGTGCGGATATGGAACGGTTCAGCACTATGGCGGCACTTGATATGCAGGCCGTTATCGTTACACCGGTCTTTGACAATGTCTATCAGAGTATCTTCGATACACTTCAACCGATAAGGGAAAAAGAACTCAAAGGCATACAGCTGACGGAAAATCTGAATCCCAAATCTAAGAAGAAAAAGAAGGCACAGCCGTCTGATGAAGCATCAAATGACAATACCGGCCAATCAGAAACCAGTCCTTCAGAAAATGGCAACTGCAATCAGAATAAAGAACCAGAATAATCAGTAAACTTCAATAACCATAGCACTATGAGTAAGGATATACCGGAAATAGATGACCTGACAAGAGGCATCAATGATTCAGAACTTATATTGACGCAAGATTCCGTAGAAACCCAGGTTGAGCAAAAGGAAAATAATAACGAAGCACAGGAAAAGGATACTGCTGTTTCCCTCTCGGATACAGGATGCTGGGATGACTTCATGGAATTCCTTCAATCGGACGGTTCGGGAACGGACAAAACAGAAAGGCTCGTCTGCAAACTCGACCGTGACCTTGCAGATTCACTTGATGACTGCGATATACATGGCAGATGCCGCTCTGACCTGGTGAATGCCATCGTAAGGGCGTTCTTCAAGTCCTACCTGCCACGTCTGGCAGAATACAGAAGGGAAAAGAAATCTTTGTTTAACAGCTATAATCTGTAGGATATGAAAAAAACAGACTGGACTGACAGGATGCTGGCCGCTCTTGTCGAGCTGTATCCGGTAGAGACCACAGCCTATACCGCTGCCGTTCTCAACCTTAGCGAATCGACCGTCAAGCTGAAAGCCCGTGAACTTGGACTTGTAAAAATGGCCAAATCCAGATGGATGGAGCGTGCCGACTATATCAGAAACCACTTTCAGGAGTGTTCCTTCTCTGAGATAGGGAAAGCTCTCGGCATTACACGGATGAGTGTCGGACGCATAGCCGCTGCACTCGGACTGAAACGCAGCAGTGAAGAGAAACACCTGATTTCCTCACGTATCCGTACCCAGATGGTAAAGAGGGAAAGACGGCGTATCGTCTTCGGACTGGAACCCATAACCGGTATCCGTGTCATTTCAAACAGGGCAAAGGTAAGGGTGCGCTCAAACATGAAGTCAAACGGATACATCATCAGTGAGGAACATAACGTGATTTATTATACCGGCACTACGGAACGCAGGGAACGTCTGGAAAGCCGGGGTATCAGACTGGGACTGCATATCCTTCCGCTTCCGGAGGACAGTTCCGTTCTTTCATCCAACATCATATTACAACAGCCATGCAGTACGGACAGATAGTATTCCTTCTCTTCGTAGCAATGGTATTCTACTATGCGGCAATGATTTTCATGGACTTCCAGAGGGCAAAGGCCGCACAGAATGCCGAGCAGGACAGCCATAAAGAAGAGGACATAGACATATCGGAAGAGGCACAAAGTTTCAGGCCGATAAGGGTAAACCGGGATGAACCTGAATCCAAAGAAGAGAATCAGGAAGAGAATAATACAGGGAATCCCGGACCTGAGAATGAAAATACTGATTCTGACGGTACAGAGAAATCTGCATCAAAATCAGAATCTTCCAGACACGTTTACCGGGAGGCCATCATGACTGACGGCATTCTGGTAGAGAATATCATTCAGGAAATAAACAGACTGGCAGAGACCGGTACCAGTGACCTCGGTGCCGTTATTTTCAGCTGTGAAAATGCCTGATATATATACCGTTCCTTTAGTGACATCTGTTTCTTTGGCGATGAAATCCTTTAACATTATACAGAAATGCAGATAATAAAGAAAAATGCCCGGAATCTTACGGAGCGTTTCATCGGTTCAAGTTTTGGACAGAAGTGTGTGATGGCGGCCATTGCACTGATTATTTCCACATCAAACGTAATGGCAGGAAGCAAGGGTGCAGCTGGTTTTACCAAGGCCACTCAGGAAGTCAGTTCCTATCAGACTCCGGTATCGAACCTGATGAAGGCCATTGCTGCCGTTATCGTTCTGGTCGGTGCCTTCAACGTCTATTTCAAGATGCAGAACGGAGACCAGGACGTGAAGAAGACCATCATGCTTACCATCGGAGGCTGTATCGCATTCATCGCACTTTCGGAAGCTCTTCCGCTGTTCTTCCAGTAATCCTATCCCGGCATGACAATGAATCAGGAAGGATACCCTGTGTTCAAGGGATTGCAGAAGCCGCTGGAGTTTATGGGCATACGTGGCCGTTTCCTCACTCTGGCAGCGGCAGCCATAGGCGTATCATTCGTAGGCTTTATCGGTTTCTCAATCGCCTTGGGAAAGGTTGCAGGATTCATAGCCATGATGGTCATGGCACTGGTGGGACTGATAACAATCTACATCAAACAGCGTGGAGGACTCCACAACAAGAAGAGGTCAAGAGGCATCTATATCTACAGAAGCCTGAGAAAAGAACAGTAAATCACTTTATACAGTATGGCACACAAAAGGAAAAGAATTTTTGACGGACTCTATGCGCAGCTGGAGGAGACGGACGGCAATGTCGTGCTGTTCTCGGCCAGAGGCGAGCCGTCCGTTATCTTCGAGATAACAAATCCGGTCCAGCAACTCTGTACTGATGCGCAGCAGTACATGCTGTTTCATGACGTGCTATCCAATATCCTTCAGACTATCGGTGAGGGATATGCACTGCAGAAGCAGGATATTCTGTGCAGACAGGCATATCACCATGATGTGCCGGATGATGCGGAGTTCCTGACAAGAAGTTATTTCAGGTACTTCGAGGGAAGGGAGTTCACAGAGATAAGGACTTTTCTTATCCTTACCCAGGAGGCTCAAAGAAGCCAGTTCATCCAGTACGACCCGAAGAGATGGCTCGACTTCCATTCCAAGGTATCAAAGACGGATGATATTCTGACGGAGAAGCATATCCGGCACAGAAAGCTCGGCAAGGAGGAAGTCAGCGAGTACTGCCACCGTTTCATGGCATTCCAGTTCCGGCACGGACCCTTCTCGATGACCAACTTCAAGGCTTCGGACGAATATCTCAGGACAGGTGACCGGATTATCCGTTCCTATCCGCTGGTGGATATTGACGAGATAAACCTACCTTCCATGGTAAAGCCGTACACGCAGATGAACATCAACGGCTACGGTATCGCAACCGACATGCTTTCTTTCCTTACCGGCGTCCCCTACTCGGACTGTGTGGTGTTCAACCAGGTCATTCAGATACCGGGACAGAGGAAGCTGTTGCGCAAGCTCCAGGCCAAGGCGAAGCGTCACGGTTCCATGCCGGACCCGAGCAACCGTATTGCCAGGGCTGACATTGAGGAAGTGCTGGACAGGCTGGCCGTTGACAGTACCATGCTTGTGTACTGCAACTTCAACATTCTGGTGAGCTGTCCGCCTGACAAGGTTACTCCGGTAACTTCCTTTCTGGAGACCAAACTGTACGAGTGCGGCATCATGCCGTCAAGAACAGCCTACAACCAGCTGGAGCTTTTCATGGACTGTTTTCCCGGTAACGGCTATGCATTCAACCCGGACTATGACCTGTTCCTGACACTTTCGGATGCTGCCCTGTGCTTTTTCTTCAAGGAGCATCTGAAGGAGTCTGAGGATACACCGCTGACCACATACTACACCGACCGTCAGGGACTGCCTGTATGTATCGACATTACAGGCAAGGAAGGCAAGAAGAAAATGACGGACAATGCCAACTTCTTCTGTATCGGTCCTTCCGGTTCCGGCAAGTCCTTCCACATGAACAGTGTGGTACGCCAGCTGCTGGAACAGAATACGGATGTGGTCATGGTGGATACGGGTGATTCATACGAAGGAATATGCGGATATTACAAGGGTACATACATAGCCTACTCGAAGGAGAAGCCCATTTCCATGAATCCGTTCAAGGTCACGAAGGAGGAATATGAACTTAACTTCGGTGAAAAGAAGAACTTCCTCAAATCGCTGATATTCCTGATATTCAAGGGCAACGCATTTCCAACAAAGATTGAGGACATGCTGATAAACCAGACCATTGTGGAATATTACGAGGCCTATTTCAATCCGTTTGAAAAGTTCAGCGACAGTGAGCGTGAGGCACTGAGGCAGAAACTGCTGGTCGCCGCCAAGATGGAGGATGACTATGAACAGTACACGCACAGCATGGAGGACATCGACAGGCAGATAAATACGGAAGAGGTTCAGGAGAAGGCTGAAAGCCGTGCCCTGCTGCTGCCTTCCGAAGTACGCCGTCTGAAGCTTATCCGACAGTGCCGTTCACTGACAGCTCTGATAAATGATGAAGCGGCTACAGAATCGGAAAAGGAACGTGCACTTGCCATCATAGAAAAATATAAAAGGGAACTTTATAACAATTCCATGCTGATTAAGATAGACAGGCAGATTGACCATATGGAGGAACAGAAGCGCAGGCTGAAGGTTCAGGAACTCTCGTTCAACTCCTATTATGAGTTTGCCCTGGAGCGCATACCGCAAATTACACAGCTGGAGAAAATCAGTTTCAATATACATGACTTTGCAGCCATACTGAAACAGTTCTACCGTGGCGGCGAGCTGGAGATGACGCTGAACTCCGACCTGGACATTAACCTGTTTGACGAGCGTTTCATTGTGTTCGAAATAGATAAAATAAAGGATGATCCGGTGCTTTTTCCGATTGTGGTGCTGATTATCATGGATGTGTTCCTGCAGAAGATGCGTATCAAGAAGGGACGGAAGGCTCTTATCATCGAAGAGGCATGGAAGGCAATCGCTTCACCTACCATGGCAGAATATATAAAATATTTGTATAAGACCGTCCGGAAGTTCCACGGAATAGCCGGTGTGGTCACACAGGAGCTTAATGACGTGATTGATTCCCCTATTGTAAAGGAGGCCATCATCAACAACTCGGATGTGAAGATTCTGCTTGACCAGACCAAGTTCAAGGACAGGTATGAGGATATTGCAGCCATTCTGGGACTCACTGACATACAGCGTCAGCAGATATTCACCATCAATGCACTGAACAACCATGAGGGAAGAAGCTACTTCAAGGAGGTGTGGATTTGCCGGGGACAGCACTCGGATGTGTACGGTGTGGAGGAAGCACCTGAATGTTACTGGGCATACACTACAGAACGTACCGAGAAGGAGGCACTGAAGATTTATCTTGCCTGGTACGGTACGCTGCAGGAGGCCATCACCCGTATCGAGGAAGACCGCAAGGCGGATGGAGGACTTCTGTATCTGGAGTTTGCAAGAAAAGTCAACCAACATCAAAAAGTTATGTCACTATGGTAAGAACAGTATTAAGAATCATATCGGTTATAATGGTTTCTGCATTTGTCTGTATTAATGCACATGCTGCCTGGAGAATCGTATTCGACCGCAACTGCCTGAAGATTGTCCTGGCCAATACCGCTTCACAGAAGCTTATCGAGGAACAGCATAACCAGCGTGTAGATACCATCGCTGCCAAGAAACAGAAGGTGGAACTCTATACGGTAAGCATGGCTACCATGAAGGAACTATACAAGCTGAGTATGGAGAACATATCCGGTTTCGGGACTGAAAGTCTTTATTATAAGGAAATAGGCCTGTGCGCTCTGGATATTCTGCGAAATGTTCCGGTACTTGTCAGTACGGTAAACAAGGCCAAATTTTCAAACAAGCTGCTCTGTCTGAACGAACTCGGTAACCTTGTAGCGGAAACCCAGCAGCTGGTCGGCAACTTCGTCAATATCGTGAACAATGCCAGGATTCCCAATCCGTTGCAGGGACAGGCAACTGCCAAAAAAAAGGATGACGGCTACAACCTGCTGGACAGGTATGAAAGGCTGACACTGGCCAACAGCATCTATACTGACCTGAACAGGATACGCTACAAGGTGGAAGGGATGGTTCTGATGGCACAGTATGCCACTGCAAACGACCTCTTCTTTGCCATTGACCCTGAAGGATGGGCAAATGTGGTAACCATGAAGAATCATGTGGGGAATCTTGTACAGGACTGGAACGGACTGGTTGCTTCAAATTATTAACCTTTCATATATCTCTGTCATGAAACTCAGGAATATAAGTATCATATCAGCCGGTATTATAATGCTGTTGCTGCCTGTAAAGGCTTCCGCTTACATAATACCCAAAGACCTGCCGACTATCGAAGCACTCATAGCCCTGCACAAGGCCATAAAGAAGGACGAGGACAAGGCACTGACAAGGGTGGCCACAAGCTATGGCGAGCAGTCGCTCATTGAGAAGGGTGCGGAAAAGTTCAATGATGTCAGGACCACTCTGGATACAAGACTGAACAATGCCTATTCGTATCTGGTACTGGCCGGTGCCATTTCTTCAACGGCCAACTCACTGTATCAGCTGGTAACGGAATACAAGGACTTTACCGGTAATACTTTCAGCCATGTATCGAAGAAGCCTTTCGTGGCATGGTATTATGCCGATGCCAACGTGGCAATATCAAGGGAGATACAGCACTGCTACAGACTGTATGCATCCGTGGCCGCTTCGGGTATAAACCTGATGAAGGCTTCCATGGATGAAAAGCTGAATCTGGTAATGACACTGAAGGCTTCAATCGACAGGGCAAGGTACATAATAGATAATGCCAACCTGTACTGTTTCCTTGTCACGGACTGCGGATGGAAGCCGGACTATATCTGGGAGATACTGAACTCCAATGTGAAGAATGAGATAGCTGAGCGTGTAATCAACAAATGGAATCAGGGATATGCAGGTTAGAAGAATATTTACAATAATCATGTGTCTGGCTGTATCATGTATCATATTTACATCCAATGCCCAAAGCATAGTCAGTGACAGTGAAAAGCAGAAGCAGTGGAAGTCAATGGAGAACGGTCCATGGGATTTCGCTCCGGACTGGTATTACTTTTTCCTGCATAAGAAATACTCAGGTGCGGAAATGTACTGGAAATGGGACTGGTTCAACTCCGGATTCCGTGTCCGTTTCAAGGAACCAAAGTCTGATGTGAAACGTATCATGCCGGTGCGTGTGACTGCCGAAGAGACGCAGAGGCAGAAAATCAGGAAAGTGGAGAGTGAGCGCAAATATATCGAGGAACTGTATAAGGAAGAACTGGCAAGGGAGGCTGACAGAAATGTTGACCTGATGTATGCCACCTACAAGGACGAGTTCAACCGTATGCAGGACTGTATCACGGACGGACTGCTCTATTGTATGCAGAAGAGTGACGGCAAGCTCCGCTATCAGGTGGACGAGCTGAGCCGCCAGAATGAAATACTCTGTGCGGATATAGCCTATATACACAAAACCGGTGTCGGCTATGGACTGGAGAACGCCAAGCGGCAGAAGGCATACGAGGAAGCCAAATCCAGGATGGCAGAGCTGGTCAACAGGACTGCACACCTTTGTGCCGTTGCCGCTACGCATTATTGAAAAACAAGTAAAAACAAATAACATTTTAAGATATGGATTTATTGTTTATTCCGCTGACAATAGGACTTCCGGCCATTGACGAAAGTCTGGAAAAGCTGCTGACGGCCATGGAGACATTTCCCAATGTGGCCGTTCTCGGTGATGCCGTTTCAATGGCAAAGGCTCTCGGTCTGTGCCTGGCCCTGTGTGTCGGTTCATACGAATGCTGGATGATGATGCTCGGAAGGCGTGGCATGGATGTCATGAAGCTGTTGCGCATCATCGGCATTTCCCTGTGTATTTCATTCTCTTCATGGATATGCTCGGCTCTGCAGGTTCCGGGAAAGAGTCTGGAGTCCGCTACATGGGCTATGGCCAAGGCAAAGAACAAGGAAGTGGCTGCCTTCGAGCTGAAGGTGGCACAGAAACAGAGTGAATATCTTGACAGGTTGAGAACCGTGCAGGATTCCATAGCCACGGCAAAGCAGGTGGCCGAAATAGGTCAGGATGCTGCCTGGTGGGACAAGCTGATATATAATGTGGAGAATCTGGGCTCGACCATCAACAACTACGCCCAAAGGGCTGCCGTGGCGGCTGAGACGAAGGTCAGTGAATGGATAAACGATGTAATACGCTTTGTCGGGGAACTGATTTTCCAGATGTCGTATTACGGGATGCTCGTGGCACAGAGGATTTTCATGGCCATCATGATGATATTCTGTCCGATCATGTTTGCTCTCTCGCTGGCACCGCCATGGAACTCGGCCTGGAGCCAGTGGATGTCCAAGTTCCTTTCCCTCTCGTTATGGGGATTCGTTACCTATATGTGCATCTATTATATAGACTTCATCCTTCTTTATAACCTCCAGCAGGATCTGGTGGCATACGACCATCTGCTGCACGGCTCGGTCAACTCATGGGAACAGATTGGCGCACTGGGACTGCAGGGAATAGGCTCCAACTGTATGTATGCCATGGGTATGCTCGTGGGTGCCTATATCATACGCTTCGTTCCTGAAGTGGCATCATGGCTGATTCCGGGAGGTGTAAGCTCGGGTACGGGTTCCGTTGCCGGTTCGGCTGCAATGGGCATCACTTCGGCTGCAGGTGCTATGGCCGGAGGTGCGGCAGGTTCAACCATGAAGGGAGCCGGTTCGGCTGTCAAGTCATTAGTCAAATAACTTCAAATCTTTTTACAATATGCTTATTGAATCCCTTGCACAGAAAACCAGACTGGCCATGATGACAGTATTTGCGGTAATCGGAGGCTGCACCGTCATCTGTGCCTTTACGGTCTGGTGCTGCATTTCTTTGGTCAATGAGGAAAGGCAGCAGATTTATGTACTTGACGGAGACATTCCGTTTCTTGCCGAGCGTGCACGGCTGGAAGCCAACTTCACCATGGAGGCCAAGGCGCACATACAGCTGTTCCACCAGTATTTCTTCAACCTGCCGCCCGACAACGACTATATCAAATGGACGGTAGGGAAAGCAATGTATATGGCTGACGGAACTGCACTGAAACAGAAACAGGCCATGGACGAGAACGGTTTCTACTCGGACATCATTTCCTCTTCGGCTGTCTGCACCATCATGTGCGACTCCATTCAGTTTGACGAACATGAACGGAAGTTTACCTATTACGGTACGCAACTTATCAAGCGCAGGACCAGAGACATCAGACGCTCGATGGTGACAACAGGTTACATCGAGTCCGTACCGAGGACAAGGAACAATCCCCACGGTCTGCTCATTACCGGCTGGAGGACTCTTGAAAACAAGGATTTGGACTATTGATATACTGATATTATGAAATCATTCAGAAAAAAGATACAGGAAAGCCGTCTGAAAACGCATCTGCTTGTCAGGTCGTGGTTGCAGCCCAAACTGGGTGTCATCGGAACAAGATACCGTCTGGCCGCAAGAATCAGACTGGCCAACAGATGTGCGGCTAAACATCCGAAAACGACATTCGCAGGTGTAGCGGGAACGCTGCTTCTGCTACTTGTAGGTACCGTAGCCATAGATTCCGGCAACGGGAAACAGAGTGAGCCGGATGTCAGTTCGATAGCCGCAATGGAACCGGTGTTTCAGGGATTCCGTACCATCCAGGCAAACAAGGACATTCACCGCAGTGTATTGACGGACATGACGGTGAAGGGACAGTTACTGCGTCATGAACTGGACTCCATGATTGCCATACCTGTAAAGAGCCGTGAGGATTCCTTGCGGATCATCCTCAAATACCGGCAGCTGGAAAATATAGTCAAATCCATTAAAAACAATGATAACCCATGATTAAGATTAATTTCAAACAGCCCAAGTATATCTTTCCGCTGGTCATATTCGTTCCGCTGTGCGCACTGGTATACTTTGTGATGCAGACCTTCTCCGGTGGTGAGGAGACTGCCGGAACGGTAGCTACAGACCGTATCAACATGGAGCTTCCCCAGGCCAATGCCGAGGAAGCCGGAGACAAGATGTATGAGATGTCCAGACGTTTCGGTGACGAGGATGCCTTCACAGCCGTAAGCGGTATCGGGGAGGAAGAACAGAAGAAGGAGGAACTGGAACACGGCTACAGCGAGGAAGAGCTGAACCGTCTGGATGCAGCTGAAGCTGAAAGACAGCGACAGCAGAGGGAACTTGAAGAACTGGAGCGTTCCCTTGCCGAATCAAGAAAGCATATCAATGCATATGCTTACGGAAACGGTCCTTCGGGAAACAGTGAAACGGGTTACGGAGGTATGGGCTATTCCTCACAGGACGAGTTTGCACGTGACCTTGAAGAGATTCAGCGGAGGAGCTATGAACGGCAGAAGGCCATTGAAAGCGGACTGGGTATCAAAGACCCGGAAGCAGAGGAAGCGGAAAGAAAGCACAGGGCTGATTCCATAGCTAAAGTGCATCAGGAGGAAAGGGAACGCAACCGTCCGAGTCTGGTAATCAAGTCTGATGACACCAATGCCGACAGGTTCAATACGGTTACTGCTCCGGATGAATTTGCCGAGAACAAGCTGATACGTGCCATGATTGACCAGACTACAAAGGCGCATGAAGGTACACGTCTGCGGTTCAAGCTTCTGGATGATGTGACGGTAAGCGGCACAAAGCTGAAAAAGGGTACTTACCTCTATGGAACGGTAACAGGTTTCGGACAGCAGCGTGTCAGGGCTTCCATAACCAGTATTCTTGTCGGCGACAGGTTCATCAAGGTTAAGCTTTCTGTTTTTGACAATGACGGTATGGAAGGCTTCTATGTTCCTGAATCGGCTTTCCGTGATTTCATGAAGGATGCAGGTTCCAATACGGTACAGCAGAATATCAGTTTTGAATCCAGTGACGGTTACGGTACCGGTATTTCTACGGAGGCCATTGCCCTCCAGTCACTGCAGAACATGTATAACTCTGCAACTTCTGCCATATCTTCCAATATCAGAAAGAACAAGGCGAAAATCAAATACAATACCATTGTTTATCTGATAAACTCGGAGGATGCACGCTGATATATCTGAATACAGCAAAGAAAATTATAGTAACATTTTAATATTTCAATATGAAAACCAGAATTATTCTGATAATATGCCTTATCACAGGCATAGCCGTACATCTGTCGGCCAACGAGAAGATATACATCAACCGGGAAGTGACCACGCACATTGTCATGCCCGAGAATATCAAAATGGTTGATATTTCTACAACAAGAATTATAGGCAACCAGTGTACAGACAATATCGTCCGCATCAAGCCTTATCTGGAGAATGATTCCATATCGTCTGAAGGTTACAGCGAAAACGAGCTTCTGGGTACACTCACCATTATCGGTGAGCGTCATATTGCCCAGTATGACATCCTCTATACCGAATCACCCGAATATGCTTCTACTATCTACAATGTATCCTACAATGAGACACAGTCCTATATCAATCCGGAGGTTTCCATGCCGATGGCCGAGATTGCACGATATGCCTGGGCTGTCTATGGAAGCAGGAGAAAATTCAACCAGATTGTATCAGACAAAAACGGAATCAGGGCATACATCAACAATATCTATTCCATCGGTGACTATTTCTTTCTGGACTATACGCTGAAGAACAAGACCAGGATTGCATACGACATTGAGGAGATAAGGGTAAAACTTACTGACAAAAAGGAGACAAAGGCAACCAACTCACAGACCATAGAGCTTACTCCTGTATTTTCCATGAACAACACACGTAAGTTCAGGAAGGACTACAGGAACGTGCTTGTGATTCCGAAACTGACTTTCCCTGAAGAGAAGGTGCTCCGTCTGGAGATTTCCGAGAACCAGATTAGCGGACGTGTGGTGGTACTCACCATCGAGTATGAGGACATTCTCAATGCGGACGGTTTCGACTCGGATATTCTGAACGATGCCGATTATTACCCCTACTATTATATTGATCATTCCATAAAAAGATAGGCCATGAAGAAGATTCTGTTCATTCTGTTTTGCTCGGTTGCATCCATCGGTACATCGGCACAGACCGGAAAGGTTTCCGTCAATGCCGGATTCCTTTTTCCAAGTACGCTGAATGCCACTTTGGGTTATGAGTATCCGCTTTCATACGGAAATGCGGTCGAAGTATATGGTGAGGTCGGGAATCACTGGCAGAAGCCGGTATGTCACAATTTCTGGAAAGGATATCTCTGGGATGGAGGTATGGTTTACAAGCACCGTCTGGCACGGTACAAGAACGGCATGATGCGCCTTCGTCTGGGGCCTCAGTTCGGTGCGGTACAGAAGAAGTTCTTCTTCGGACTGGAGGCCGGACTTGAATACAGCTATGTATTCCGCAGCGGACTGGAGTTTTCAATAATCCAGAAGAACAATGTAAACTTCCTGCATGGGGATACCTTCCGAAACGGTCTGCTGTTGGGTATAAAGATTCCTTTCTGACAATATAAATTTTACGGCGTATGGCATTTGAGGAGACAAGGGAACAGCAGCAGATGTACAACTATTTCAGGAGCTGCATCTATATCTTTCTGATTATTGAAATCATCATGAACTTGCCTGTTACGGCAGACAACAGGGTTACTCAGTTCGTACTCGACCTGCTGGCACGCTTCAGGGTATTCAATTCCGTATCGGGATGCAAGGTGGCCGAACTGATATGCATCTGTATTGTCTGTATCGGCACAAAGGCTGAAAAGTCCCTGAAATTCAATGTAAGGACAATGGTCATCTATCCGGTACTGGCCGGTCTGACACTTGTGGGGCTTTGTTTTGTATTCCATGGCATGAGCTTCGGGTTCAGCTGGCTGGGATTTCCGGCCAACAGGCTTCTGTATGCGGTCTGTTCGGTGGTGGGTACCATGCTGGTACATCAGGGGCTGGACGGAATTGCCAAATATTACAACTACAAGGTTGGTGAGGACCGTTTCAACTTTGAGAACGAATCGTTCCAGCAGTCGGAAACGCTGGTCAGCAATGATTACTCGGTGAACATTCCGATGATATACTACTGGAAGAAAAAGATGCACAGGGGATGGATCAATATCATCAATCCGTTCCGTGGCACGATTGTACTGGGTACGCCGGGTTCGGGTAAGTCTTTCGGTATCATTGACCCGTTCATCAGGCAGCACTCAGCAAAGGGATTTGCCATGATGGTATATGACTTCAAGTTTCCGACACTTGCACAGACGCTTTTCTATCAGTACTGCAAGAACAGGAAAGCCGGTAAACTGCCTCAGAACTGCGGATTCCGTATAGTAAATTTTACCGATGTGGAATATTCCAACCGTATCAATCCGATTCAGCGGAAATATATCCCGGATTTGGCTGCCGCTTCTGAAACGGCGGCTACTCTTTTGGCCTCGCTCAACAAGGGAGGTGGAGAGAAGAAGGGCGGATCGGAAGCATTCTTCACAAATTCTGCGGAAAACTTCCTGGCTGCCATCATCTATTTCTTTGTAAACTTCCATCCGGTCGGATTCAGGAACGGCAGGAAACTGAAGCGTTTCATATCACTGGAGGGAAAGAAACTGGAGATTGTCATACGCAACTGGGATGACTTCAATGCCATAGACAAGGACGGTAACGTGGTGCTTGATTTCGTGGATGAGAACGGCAATGACGTATCGACTGACGAGGACCGTATGTTTGTGGACCTGAACGGATACAGCTATAAGGACCGGACAGGCAGAAAGATTCTGATTCAAAGGTGCTGGTATGAGGACGAGCATGGCAATGAAGTGGAACCGGATACCGTAACCGGCGAGTTCTCGGACATGCCGCATGTGCTTTCATTTCTTGGAAGGCCATACGACCAGGTATTCAATATCCTGATGCAGGATGACAGGATTGCTTCACTGATGGCTCCGTTCAAGAGTGCTTACGAAAACAAGGCGAATGACCAGCTGGAAGGTATGGTCGGTACACTACGTGTGAATGCCGCACGCCTTGTATCTCCGGAAGCATACTGGGTATTCACCGGGGATGATTTCGACCTGAAGATTTCTGACAAGGCCAATCCGAGTTATCTGGTGATTGCCAATGACCCGGAAAAGGAACAGGTTATCGGTTCTCTTAATGCCCTTGTACTGAACCGTCTGATTACAAGGGTGAACTCAAAGGGTAACATCCCGGTAAGCATTATCGTGGACGAGCTTCCGACACTGTACTTTCACAAGATAGACCGTCTTATCGGCACGGCACGTTCCAACAAGGTTGCCGTAACTTTAGGTTTCCAGGAGCTTCCACAGCTGGAAGCTGACTACGGCAAGGTCGGTATGCAGAAGATTATCACCACCTGTGGAAATATCTTCATGGGTGCGGCACGCAACAAGGAGACGCTGGAGTGGGCACAGAATGATGTGTTCGGAAAGGCTAAGCAGACCTCACGTTCCATTTCCATCAATGACCACAAGGTATCAACCACAATCTCTGAGAAGATGGACTTTCTGGTTCCTGCAGCCAAGATTGCGGATATGGCAACAGGCTGGCTGGCCGGACAGGCTGCACGTGACTTTACGGCTACCGATGACAGTATGCTTGATCATTTTGATATCGAGCAGTCGGAAGAGTTCAGGACTACCAAGTATTTCTGTAAGACGCATTTTGACATGAAGAAGATAAAGGACGAGGAAAAACACTATGTGGCTCTACCCAAAATTTATGAATTCAGAAATGACAAAGAGAAAGAAATCCTGCTCAACCGAAACTTCAAGCGTGTGAACCAGGAAGTGGAGGATATGGTAAAGGAACTTCTCGGTATCAGTTAAATATGTAATTTATGAATATGACCTTAAAACCGGCATTTGGACTTAGCGGCAGTGCTCTGAAAGTCATAGCAATGATTTCCATGGTGATAGACCATATTGCTCTCTATCTGATGGAGCATGGTACCGTATTATACGAAACGATGCGCTGTATCGGGCGCATCGCTTTTCCTGTGTTTGCCTTCTTGATAGCGGAAGGGTTTATTCATACAAGAAGCAGGTACAGGTATTTCTTTACCCTGCTGGGCTTTGCCGTAATCAGTGAAATACCCTGGTACCTGCTGAATGGTGCTGACGGGACACATAATGTGATGTTTACACTGGCTTTGGGTGTGGCCACGCTTATGGTTCTTGAAAATCTTCTGCAACGTAGTATGGTACTTGGATTTCTTTGGACACTTGGCATGGCCGGACTCGCTTCATGGCTTGGAGTGGATTATGAGTGGAGAGGTATTATTGTAATCGATATCTTTTACCTTTATAATATTCTGCTGAATATAGATAAAAACTATCGCTATTCAAGCCTTATATTTTGTCATTTCATAATGAGCTATTATGGTATAATTGGTACAATCTTTGCCATTTATATAATATATCTATATAATACCTTTAGAGGATTTATAAATATGAGTACTTTAAAGTATATATTCTATTTATTTTATCCACTCCATCTTTATATTCTATTATTCTTTACCTAATATCTTTACATTAATATTCCCATCATAAAATAAGTCTATTTCATGTTCTGCAAATTTTTCTGGAATTTCTGGCATATCTTTAGATTTTGAAGTTATAATTCTACGCTCATAAATACGATGATATAATTTTACGTTATATATATTTAAAATAGCATCAACTATATCTTTTATTAAGTAGAAGAAATGATCTGATTCATTTATAAAATATTCAGAAACTTTCTCATTATTATAATAGTATGTCATAGTTTTTAAGTCAAAAGTAAGTCCAATTCTTCTTACTATTATTGGATTCAAACAGAAAAAATTATTATAATTAAAACGATTTGTGTCCCAACCAGAAAATTCATACTCAGCCATTATTAAAGGACAAGAATCATTACCAAAATCATCATATTCTTCTGTAAATTCTAATATTCTCCAACCTAATTCTCCTGCAAATGCATGGTTATGATCTATATCATGTATATAGAGCTTAGAAACGTCTTCTATGTCCAAATCTGATGGAACTAACTGGCTAGTTCCTGATATATGCAGATGTGCATAGCGATTTTCTATATTTTGATTGCAATATCCCTTTAACAATATCCAGTCACCTTCATTTTTTGGTAGTTTTTTTATAAAATAATTTCTCATATCTTCAATACTACTCGCTTTTATCCACTCAGGTAAATCTGATAAATTACGGGGCATATAACTTTTAGTTATTAGTGACCTTAAAGGTTTAAAACAAGGAGAAGAAGGATCAATATCAATAATGGATGAACGAAATGTTCCTTTATATTCATTCTCAATATATAAATTTAACATCATCCAGCCATATAGCTCCATTAAAGCATGGTGCCCATACTTATAAGCATAGTTACACTTTTGATTTCTTCTATATTTAGAATTCTCGTTTTCTTTTGTTTGTAATTCAGTATAGAATTCTTCATCATACCCTAATTCAAGTATTCTTGTTAATAGCATTCCAAATACTTCTTCCTCTGTAAAATTAGGCTCATGCTTATATGAATAAGCATATAAAGGTCTGATATTAAATTTTTCATAATCATAATCATAAATCTGATAAAAAGAGAAATTTTCTATATCAGATTGCCTCCAAAATTCATCTCTATTTTTGTAAAGTATATTTCTATCATAAGTCTGACCATATAAATCCTCCCCATAACTATACAAAGTTTCTAAATCGTCTAACAATACAATATGATTAGAATTATAATTAGCTAGATAATCCTCTAAAATAGAAATACAATTATTTATAGTCGATGTTTCCTTTGCTCTCAATCCAATACCTGTTACTATAGATATAATTGATTCAAATATAAAAGGATCTTTTATTGAAAGTAATTTCTGACAAAATATTAAATTACTATTATCTTGTTCAACCCAATAAAATAATTGAGAATGATATTTCTTTCGGTATTCCATATCTGTAATACCACATAAAAGAGTTGCAAGAGTTATAATATCTTCTATCTCAAAATGCTTAGTCCAATACCTATCTGATAATAAATCTTTTTCATGCTCTAAAACACTATAATTTGAAAATTGGAAATTCCAAAACAAATCAAACTCCTTAGACGTAAGATTAAGAAAGAAAGGTACGAACAGAGAAATATATTTTAGATTTGACTGATTATACACTCTTTTGAATAAACTGTTACATATTTTCTCTTTTATAGAAGAAGTGAGATTATTCTTTTCTATTAAAGTTATAAGAGCTTTTCGTCCCGATTCAGAAGCGATAATAATATCCAAATGGTCCATAGAAGATATTATAACATTCTCATTAGGCATAAGTTCATACCATTCTTTGTGAAATTTCAAAGGCACTAAATAGAATAAACTTTTGGATATATCTTCTGCTAATGTATGTCTGTTGATTCCATATAAATAGTCTTTATTACGTTCTATAAAGTTACAAAAGTCCTTTGCATCATTGTATTTATCCAATATTGATTTTGCAATATGATAGCCAGCAACCATATCATATGAAAACTGTATTTGTTCTTCATTTCCAACTCTATCTAGCAAAAAACACATACCTTCATCCAGGAATTTCTCAGTATCCTCTTCAAAAACAGATGCAAAATCAGTATAGAAATTTAAACAACGATTATTCCTTTCCCAAATTAGCTGAGAAATTTTATTGAGATTACTTTCAATTTTAAATCTTTTAAATCTATCACTTCTACCGTTGTGTGTGGCAATCATATTCAATAATTGCTCACTATAATCTTTCATACATGAAGCTAAAGAATAGTCATTTAATTCAAAGTCACATCTACCACGATTAGTTATACAAAAAACTTTAAGAAGTAGAGGATTATTAAAAACACCACTACTGATAATATTTGTTGGATGTATATTGTATTTTTTAAAGTATCTTTCCGTCGCTTTGTCTAAATCTTTTTCTTCTATTCCATTTAGATGAACAAAATTATTAACTTCAGTGTATTTTTTACGTCCATATATTACTTCTATATACTCATCTTTCTCTCGACATGTGGTAATAAATAGAAGATTTTTTCTTTCTGTTATTTTTCTCCTTAAAGGTGGCAGTTCATCTTTCCAACGTTGTTCATTTGGTGCACTTTCATTTAATCCATCAATAATAATAGGAAACTTACAATGAAAAATTTCTCCCATAAAGTTCATGGAATCAAATATGTCATCAATCAAAGTTCCTTGTGGCAAGTTTAAAATCTCTAAAAGTTTACTCTCACAACTACTACAATTCCTAAATTGAGAACCAGTAAGAAATAATATAGGAAGCCCTCTATTTAACATGTTATTTGCAAGAGAACAAGCAAAATGAGTTTTCCCATAACCAGCTTCTGCAAATATAGAAAAATCCTTTTGGCATAACAGTTTGATTAGAGACCATAAACAATCATCTTTATCCTCTGAACTTCCTGTCAATTTGTTTTCTAAAAAGTGTATACGATCTACTAACTCATGTAAAGAATAGTCAATATTATTTCTTTTATTCTTTTTCAACATTAAACCTATTTCTTTATTGAGCAAATCTACACGTTCTCTCCTCTTTACGACATACTCATTAATAAGGATAAATATTTCTTTTATATATTCAGGAGAATCTTTTAATATTGATAAGAATGAATATAATTGTTCTATTATATTATATCTAATATGTATATCATTAATATAGCTTTCCTTAAACGTATCTGATAGATATTCATATCCCCAAAGAGTTTCATCAAGAACTGTTTTTTTCTTATCGTCAATTAAGTGATTGTACAATGAAGTTATTCTATTACTTAAATTCTGCCGAGCTATATCTTCGTCAACAATGGATAATAATGACTTCTCAAATTCAGTTGGAGTATGAAGGTCAACGTCAAACTTAGTTTCCAAACATGACAATGTATCCTTTGATATTCGATCAAATAATTCTTTTCCAATAAATAAACAGGTATATTAAAGATGAAAAGAAAATCCAAACAAGTATAGATAAATTAGCTTTATATCAGTGTTTTATAAAGACGCTCTTTCTTTCAGTTGTTTTCATTATTTTCTGTTAATCGGTTCTTTTTGGGTACATTTTTGTTCCTTGTTTGTTTCTTGATTTCAGTTTTAATTCGTACATTTGCATACGAAAAATAACGAATGAAAGAATACGATTATGCCACGAATAAAGAAGCCTAAAAAAGTAAAAGAACCAATCCGTCTTCGGATGAAGGATTTGTCCGATGGCAGCAAAAGTCTGTATCTGGATATATACCGCAACGGCAAACGGACATACGAGTACCTGAAGCTGTATCTTATTCCGGGAACGGACAGCAATACCCGTCGGCAAAATGAAATAACAATGGCTGCCGCAAATGCCATCAAGTCGAAACGTATTATCGAACTGACCAGTGGTGAAGCCGGTATCGTGAACCATACGGATAAGATTTATCTGCTGGACTGGATGCAAACCTATCTGGAGTACCAAGAGAAACGCGACAAGAAGGGTATCGGTCAAATCAAAGCCGTTACCCATATCCTGAAAGAATATGCAGGGGAAAGATTTATATTGGATCGGGTTGACCTCGCTTTTTGCCAAGGCTATATCGACTACATGCTGACAACCTTCCGCCCTAAAGGAAAGCCGATAGCAGCTTCTACACGCAACACCTATTATCAGATATTCAATGGCGCCCTGAATGCTGCCGTTCGGGCTAAACGGTTGTTGAGAAATCCGTTTAACGAGATGGAAAAGTCGGAGAAGCCCAAAATGCCGGAAAGCGTGCGGTCCTATATGACCATCGAAGAGGTACGGGCATTGATTGCCACTCCGATGCAGGAAGGGAGGGTAAAAAATGCCTATCTGTTCTCCTGCTTCTGCGGACTGCGTATCAGCGATATTGTCGGCCTGAAATGGAAGAATGTCTTTGTCGATAACGGCCAATACCGTCTGGCGGTAGCTATGCAGAAGACCAAAGAACCGATTTACCTGCCACTCTCCAACGAGGCGTTGAAATGGATGCCGGAGCGTGAGGACAAGGCTGCGGACGATCCTGTGTTCAACCTGCCTTCAAATATCAATCAGTATCTCAGACCGTGGGCCGAAGCGGCCGGAATCACCAAGCGTTTTACTTTTCACACAAGAAGACATTCAAGTTCTCTTTTCTAATTGAAATACAAATAATTAAAGAATACCTATGTTATAATAGGTAACGATTTAGAAACGAGCAAACTACATATATTTGTCATGTTTTGCATTAAGTCTAAAGAACACTTTTATTACACTGCAAAGATAGTATTTTTTGTTTATCTGCAATTTTCCTTATTGTAATTTTAACTAGCAATAGCAGGTTCTATAGCAAGATTAACGGGCAATTTCGATAAACTTTATTTCATATTTCCCTAATTAATGCAGCAAATCCTATTCCGGGCTGTTCATTAAATCCACGTTGGCGCAACTCGGTTGTAACATCCTTTGAAAGATGTTCCGTAACGGGATGATTGAGCATCATGGGTTGTTTCTGAATCTGGAAACTATGAAAGTGAATCCAATTATTGTATGATAATCTCGTTGACGACTGTTTTTTGTTGAACCAGATACGAAATTGTTGGGAAGATGCTCTATTTTTCAGATTTTGTACACGGTTCTTTCATCGAAAGGAAGTATCAGTCGACAAGTCGCTTGGGAGTTAAAGCTGATCCTTCTGTAATTACATACGCAAGTGTATTGGCTTGACTCCTTTGCTTCTTGCAACTTTATTCCTAAGCATAAATTAAGTAAACTAAGCGTAAAATCCTTCGTTTTTGTAAGAATCAACTAGTTGGCAGTGACTTATGATGAGGAATGCTTGAGCGGAAAATAAATAGGCAACTGATAATGAAACCGGGTATTGAAATAGAACTCAACATGATGACTGCAAACCTTGACTTGGTCATGTTGAAATTATATAGGCACAGCATGCCGTATGGCATCTATAGATGTAGCATAATGGATATATAGATACAACAAACAGTCATGAAAGTTTTATCGCCCCCCAATGGATGGTGCGATACGTAAAAAGATGAAACCAATGCATGGTTCTTTCATTCAAAGGCGTTAAATGAAAGAACCGTGGATTCTGTGCATGATTTAATTCTAGTAACGAGTGGAACAGTTCTAATTACTCTATTTTAGTGCGCATATATTGTGCAGGCGTCATTCCCGAAATCTTGACAAAAGCCCTGTAGAATGTGCTACGGCTGTTGAAATTGGCCTCTTCGGCAATCGCATCAAAGAAAGATAAGGCTTTTCTTTCATCAATTTGATGGAATACTCTATTTTTAGCCCATTCAAATAATCGTTGAAATTATCAGAGCCAGCATATCTCCGCAGTAAGGGACTGAGGTCATTCTTGCTGATACCGACGACACGTATCAAGTCGTCACGTCCGAATCCGGGTTTCAAGAAAAGCTTTTGTTCGACAAGCAGGCTTTCCATCTTCATGAAACGAGCATATTCTTCATCACTATTTATCCCCGGAGTTGTCACATCCGTTTTTGCGGTGGCTGTTAATTTCTCTTCATCAGGAAAGGATGAGTCGGCTTCGATTTCTATCGTTGGTTCATGAGTATCCTTTGTTTGTGTAAACACCTTACGCAATTCTTCACGTTGTGCTAACAATTCGTCTATCTGTTTGGCCGCGATACGGTTTCGCCTCTTTGTCTTTTGCAAATTTGCAAAAGTTATCCAAAAGATGATAAAAAGTAAAACCAACAAAATGCACGAACTTACCAGCAAAAGCATACGCCGTTCAGACAGAGCATGGGATTTAGCCAACAACAATTCTTTCTCTTTCAGCTCAAATTTGGTAGCGAACTCTTGTGCCTTGCTCTTGCTCTCACGAGTATAAATGCTGTCCTGCACCACGTAGCAACGTTGCATGGAAGCATCGGCCAGATCAAAACGCTTCATACCACGGCAAATCCGTGTACGATATTCAAGCAGGAGTAGATACTCATAACTTATGGTGTCGTTTGTAAAGGCTGACAGGCAGGCTTCGTTAAGTGATGCCGCCTCCTGATAACGACCTGCATCCAGCAGGTAGGGAATACCGAATTGTTTTCCGGTAAGTGTTTGTGAAAAGTGGGAAGACTGATATTTTCCGTATATTTCCTCAGCCTTTTCTTTCTCTCCATTCTTATACAGCAACACGGCCATTTTGGTATAAAGGAATCCGTATTGTTGGTCGATGTACCCCGGAGGAGGGCCAGGTTGTTCGCTCATGCGTTGTATGACAATTTCACGCTTGTAGCCGGTTTCGATTGCCTTAGACGTCTGTTCTTGGTTTATGAGAAATGTCATGTACTCACCATAAAGGGTAGAAAGTCTGGACATTTCACGAACATCGTCCGTCCCATCCAGTAAATCCACAGCTTGTTCAAAACATTCTTGTGCTCTTGTATTGTTTTTCATACCTATATAAGTACGCGCCATGGTAGAAAGTATCACTGCCTCTTCTTTTTTATAGCCTAAAATGCGTGCTTGACGGATAGCTTCTTGACATACGGAAATGCCTTCCTCATACTTATTCCGGGTTTCTAATACTCCTGCCAACATCTCCATAAAAGGCAGACAGCGTTCTGGTATCAAACGTATTGAATCGTTTTGCAACGCACGGCGCACACAAGTTTCCTTGGCTGTCAGATCGTGCTTGATTTCATAACACATAGCACGTAACAAATCAATCCGGAAGGGAGTGATGCCGGAAACCGAACTTTTCTCGGCCTCGTCCAACAGTTGTAAAGCACTATCGGGATAGTTTACATATATAGAACGAATCGTACGCTCGGTCAACAGACTGTCTGAAACCGTCGCCCCCGTACGAAAAGGGTTAACCACCCAAAGTATGAAGAATACCAAGATACAACTCAATCTCATTTTTACCATATTAAAAACACCTACAAAAGTAACAAATCGCTTTGATTAAACCAAAGAATTGACACTTTAGCATTGCTTTTGTATTGCTATTCTTTGTAGATTTTTTGGTTCAAACTTGTATTGATAGTCATTGTAACTAATTATATGTCAGCACACATGGACAAATTGAGATATGTAGAGACAATTTGAGACAAACGGGCTCGGAAAGTTCGCTTATTTTTGTTGGAGTAAAAAAAACCGATTATTATGAGACGAAACAGAACACCATTCAGACGCTTTTTACCTATGGACGCAGATGTTGCATCCATGATTCAAATAGTCGCCATAATCATCGCTTTGGTTATTGTGATGGTGTCTATTGTTTTTTTAGTGACCGGATAATGTATGGGGAACATATAGAACAACAAGAAGTAAAACAAATACTAATCAAAAAAAGAATCAAAAATGAAAAGAAGTAATTTATGGAGAAGTGTATCTGCCCTGTTGATGGCAGGTTGTATCTGTTGCACCATGCCGTCATGCAGCGATGACGATGCACCGGCAGTCATTGAAGCCGCACAGCCGACCGCATCCGATTATGAACTGAATGAAGCGGGCGAGGTTGCCTTGGAATTTGAAGTAGTCCCCGGAGACGCCCAAGTAGACGAGGTGACGATCGTAGGAGGAAACAGCGCGTTCGAATCAAAAGGTTTCACATCCAAAGGAAATGGCAAATGGGTATTGAATGCCAAAGTAACCGACTTTACACAAATCAAGCAAGACAACGCCATTACTCTGTCCATAGCCCAGACCGGTGGAACACCCAGCAACGTCTTGTTTTCCGTGTACGACCCGTTTGCCATCGAAAACAAGTTCCAACTGGTACAGCCCAAAGGGTTCAACTACTACAGTGCCGACAAAGAAAACTTGTATGCAACCGGCCTTCCGGTAGCCCTCAAGCCTCTGCTGCCGGAAAACCTCGACCTGATCGATAAAGAAAGTATCAAGGTGGTTGACGGAACTCCATCCCATCCGATAGGCGTTGCCCACTTCATCAAAACTCCTTTGGAAGGCGAGGTTGGTTTCACACTGAGGATAAATCCCGAAAAGCTGGAAGAGGTGCAGAAAGCCATCCCGACATTCAGTCCGCTTGACTTCAATGTGCAGCTCACTTCCAAGAACAATCGTGTAGCCATCTTGCCGCTGACAACGACAGCTTGCACACCGCTGACAACCGTTGAAGACGATGCGCTGACCGTGTCGACAGCCGAACTGAGCAACCCGGACTTCGAAAAAGACTTCGACATCGATGTAACCCACAAACTCAGACACATCGGTATATTGGAAAAGACGAATTTCGAGGCGGTAGAGATGGGCTTGCTGAATGAGAAAGGCGAACCGGTGGACGACGCGCCTTTCATCGTGGGCTTGTTTGACACAGATGCCAACGGCAATACCAAATGTAGCGTGAGCCTGATGGGAGATGCTGAATTCAACTACGCTCCGGGCACCTACTACTACGTACAGCGTTGCAGCCAGCCTTGGAAATACAACGGCAAGACATACAACCCTGTTTGTGCCGACATGAGATTCAAAATCGTCATCGAGTAAACGGATTACCAAAGGATGAAACAATTCTTTGATACGGATTGGTGGAAAAACACGACCGGATGTACGGTGGGTACCATAATCGGTATCCTCCTCACATTCGGGACGAGTTTCCATTTGGAGAACCGGAGCAAAGCTGAGATGGCACGGAAGACCGTGCTGCTCACCTTGCACAACCTGGATGCCTCAACCCGGAACATGCAGACGCTCTTGGACGAGTTGCAGCAATACGACACGCTTTTCACACGGGCCGCTTCTCTTATGCCCGACCGCTTGGGAGAGATGGGAGACGACTCGTTGCGAATATTCATCAACGCCTTCGGCTCACGCCGATTGCTGATGACGGACTATACCACGAGCAGCATCTTCTCCAATAGCTTTGAGGTGTGGCAATGCTTGGACGATGAGAAGGTGATCGGGCGGATAGGCAACTGTTATAGCGTGCTGGATGTGTGCAACGAAGAGTACAAGAGGATGGAAGCATTGCGTATGAAAGCCTTTCAAGCCTACTGGGGCGAGTGTCCGCCTATGGACTACCCGGACGTTGAAAAGGCGGCAAAGGCGCTCCTCATGCGGAACGACGTGCGGTATGTGTTGCAAATACATCCCAACATCACGCAAATGTTGAGAAACACCCACGACATTGTCTGCCAGTTGAACGAACGCAACAAACAGGTGCTTCGCATCACACAGGAGGAACTGGATGAAGCAGGGAAACTGTTGGAGAAAAACTCCTACAACATCGATTCGGACGATATGCAATCCCCGGAAAACAATTTGAATGAAAACGAAGGAAACGAATAAAACAACAATGAGTAAAATTAAAATAAATATATGGATACTGGCCACCCTGCTGGCCTTGCTGACCGCCTGCCGCGATGAGGCGGACGATGTGATACAACCCGGCATACTCGAAGGTAAAGATACGCTGACCGAACAGTTTGACATCATCTGGAGCGGAATCAACCAGAATTATGTGTTTTGGGAGATAGACCCGACCGATTGGGATGCCGTCTACACCCAGTATCGCCCGCGCTTTGAAGAGCTGGACAAGAAAGACACCGTCCCTACTGCCGATTTGCAGAAGCTCTACGAGGAGGTATGCGGCACGCTGATCGACCATCACATGAATATCAGGCTGAAAAACCTGAAGCCCGCCCCCGGCGATCAAACGGACATCGTCTCTGTCCATCCCGGCGCGATGGAAGTGTTACAACGGGAAGACTTCTTTCTGGATATCCCCCGCGAAGGCTTCCAAGTGTATCGCGACAAGCTGAAAGCAGCGGGGCGCATCACAAACGACTACGAGTTCGTCAACAACAACCCCGAAGCCAACTTTGACCATCTGTTCACCTACGTTATCGACAATGATATCCTTTACCTGAGATTCAGCAGCTTCGCAATCATCGAACAGATATCTAAAGCGAACAATCCGGAGAATACCGAAGCACGTGAAGCGACGGAGGTCTATGGTGAATATATGAACCAACTCGTGTTCAACCAGGAGATCAAAGGAGTCATCGTCGATGTGCGCAACAACGGGGGAGGCATTTTGTGGGATATGTTCACCGTACTGGGACCGCTGCTGAAGGAAGACATACATGTGCTCGACACAAAGACTAAGATAGGATTGGGACGCTTGGACTACGGCGAATGGAATCCCTTCAATGCACAAGTTACCACACAACGGCAAGTAGGAGAAATGTTGGACTGGGATGGGAAACTGCCCGAAACCGACTGCATCGGCGACCGGAAGTTAGTGTTGCTGACAGACAATTGGTCGGTGAGTATGTCGGAAATGACAGCGGCAGCAGTCAAGCAGCTGCCTTACGCCACGGTGATAGGCCAGCGCACGTTCGGCGGCCTTGGCCCCTTGACTACTAAAACCCATACCTCCTTTTCCGGACAGTTTGGCGACAGGAATTTAGAAAATACAAGCTACTTTGTTTATACCAGCACATGGATGTCGCGCACACACGATGGCGAACAGCTGGAAGGCATAGGGATCACACCAGACATTCCGGTGAAACAAGATTTCGAACGGTTTACCAAACAGCACATAGACGACCAGCTGGAATACGCCATCAACTTCCTGCATGGCAAGAAATAAGAGAGCGACATGACATTGTATAACAATTGATAAGAAAGAAAATATGAAACAAAACAAATGGATAATAACCGGTCTGCTGTTCTTAGCTGCCATCTTCCTGTCCGACCAAGCAGCCGCGCAATGGAAAGTAGGGCTAAACGCCGGATATACCTATAACAGTTATAGCATCGACACACAATATGCCTACGACTTCAACTATGACGGCCTGGGCGGTCTGACCGTGGGTATCCCTGTGGAATATGGCATTCTGGATTGGCTGGCGGTACGTGCCGACCTCACTTACCTGCAAAAAGGGAACACCATGTCTCGTGTCTATAACCCCACCTACCGCGACCGCCGCGACCATTACCTCGCGCTGCCCGTGATGGCACGCTTCTCTTTCGGGGGTGAAAAGGTACGCGGATTCCTCCATGCCGGAGGCTACATGGGCTACTGGGCGAAAAGCCAGGTGCAGGGTATGGAGGAGAGCAACAGCGCCATACTGGATGACTTGATGGCAGATAAAGACCCGGGCGTTTTCGTGGCTTACGACCATAAATACGAGTTCAACTCCAAGCGCGACAATCGTTTCGATGCCGGACTGGTAGGCGGCGTTGGTGTATCTTACCGCATCCGCCCTCATATCGAGCTGGAAGCAGAAGGCCGTTGCTACTATGCGCTGACTGCCATCACCAAGGATTACATGAAGCACACCAAACAACCACAATACAACACCACCTTCGCCTTGCAGGTCGGAGTGAAGTATTGTTTTTAATGAATAAAGGGTAAGTCTCCTAAAAGCAAAGAGTTATGAACAAAATATCTATACGCAACCTTCTCATTTTAATGGTTCTATCTATCAGCCTCACGCAGCCGGCAATGGCTCGTGAGGCTGAGCTTAACGCCGACGCACCGGTGTCGCTGACGATACAACAGGCAGGACACATGCCCAACGGCTCGCTATTCAACCCCACACTGCAGTTGGAAGTGAAGGCGCCGGCTCCGCTCCCTGCCGACGAGGCGGTGCTGATGCTCCGCGTGTATCGCCAAAGCGAACAAGCACCTTTAAGCAAGCAAGACATCTACCTGACCGGGGCGGCAGAAGGTATCAACCGTGCGCTGCATGCGCCATCCGCCACTTGGGCAGACCAGGTGACACTGGCACCGTTGGCAGGCGGGACACGCCATTATTACACCTTCTCGCTCGTGACCAACCGGAAGGAGTACTTCAGCAACACCGTGGCGGGCGACATCCCTGCCCTGCCTGAAGCACAGACGAAGGCCGAGGGCGAAATACGCACCCTGCCCGTAGTGTTCCACCTCTTTGCCCATCCGAGCTTGCCCCAAATCCATTTCAATGGCGAGATGGCGCGCGAATGGATAGTAGCTGCCAACGCTGTCCTGGGCAATGCCGCTGCGACACCCGGACTGGTCGACACTCGTGTGCGGTTGGAAGCTGCCCGTCAAGCACCTGACGGTACGAAGCTGGCAGAAGCGGGCATACACCATAGCAACGACGCGCCCGTAATCTGTTTCGACGGTCGCGCGGATGCGTTGAATCTGGAGTATCCCAACCTTTATTGGAACCCTGATGCCTACCTCAACGTCGTCATCGTGCCTTTTGCGCTAACTGCCAACAACCTTTTTGGGCAATATCCGCAGTTTCCCGAAGGTTACCAACTCTCCGGTTGCCATACCGTGAAGCAACCCACGCTGCCCCATGTCATCTACATCAACAGCTTGGTGGAACCCATACACGGGATTTCCTTTTTCCTGACCGGACTGGGTTCTTACTTAGGACTGACGGAGGAACAGAGTAGCGGTGTCTACGGACTCGACCCATCGAAAAACACGCATTTAGGATGCACACCGCAGCAGGCGGAAAGAATCGAATATACGCTGAATCATGCTTGGTACACAGCTGGTTCAACTAAATAAACCATGTAGTATTAATTAAAAAAACAAAAACCATGGGAAACAAACTTCAAGGTTGGTTAGCACCCAACACACTGACAGAAGATCCGAACGATCGAATCTTAGTACTAAACTCTGCCGGTACGGTAGATAATGAGCAACTCTACAAAGACATGCGTGAAGAAGACACGGGGTTGCGCAAGGAAACCATCGTGCATGTCGTAACCCTCTACGAACGCATGGCGGCACGTGCGCTGATGAATGGACACAATCTGAATACGGGGTTGTTCTATGCTGTTCCTCGCTTTACCGGACTTATCGAAGACGGGCAGTGGAATAGTCAAAAGAACAAAATCTATGTGTCATTCACACAAAACCGTGTGCTGAGTGAAGAAATTAAGAATACGAAAATCGAGATACTCGGTGAGAAGGGCGATCCCTGCTACATTTCGGGTGTGTTGGATTGCAGCAATAATGTGAAAGACGGGCATATTACACCGGGACGCAACTTCCGCATCACCGGGTCGCGTATCCGCATCGAAGGGACGGACGAGAAGGTCGGCATCACCTTCCGTAGCCTACAAGATGATAAGGAGGTAAAAGTGGCTACCGATATGTTTGGCACGAACAAGCCGTCGGAGCTGATCTTTATTGCTCCGGCAGAATTAACTGACGGTGAATATGAAATGACACTGACAACGCAATTTTCAGGCAACAACCAACGTTCGCTGAAAACAACACGCAGCATCAGCCGACTTGTCTACGTCGGTGCTGTCAAAGGAGATGATGACGACGACGATAGACCGGTAATAGAATAACCGGTCGGTAAACCCTTTTGTTGCGGATGTCGCAACACTGTTGTTGTGACACTCGCAACGCCGTTGTTGTGACATCCGCAACACTACTGTTGTGATACCCGCAACAAGTCTGTTGCGACATTCACAACAAAAACGTTAATCAAAAAACAACCGAAAAGATATGCTAAAGAAATTACTGGGCTTCAACCCCACGACTATGACATTGCGCACGGAGAGCATCGCCGGAATCACAACATTCCTTACCATGAGCTACATCCTTGCGGTGAATACCTCCATCCTTTCCTCCACCGGAATGGACAAGGGTGCCGTGTTCACGGCTACCGCTCTTGCCACCGCCCTCTCCACCCTGTTGCTTGCCTTCATGGCAAAGCTGCCCTTGGCACAGGCACCCAGCATGGGGATCAATGCCTTCTTCGCCTTCACACTGGTACAGGGTATGGGTTACCCGTGGCAAGTGGCTATGGCTGCCTTGTTTGTGGAGGGGCTTATCTTCATTCTCATCACTTTCTTCAACGTGCGCGAGATTGTGCTGAACAGCATACCTGCCACGCTGCGCTACGCCATCTCGGTAGGTATCGGGATGTTCATCGCCTTTATCGGACTAAAGAACGCCGGCATCATCGTCTCCGACCCGGCTACGTTCGTGACGTTCGGCCCCTTCACGCCCGTCTCCGTGTTGGCATTGACAGGCATCCTGCTGAGTGGCTTGCTCGTGGTTAAGCAGGTGAAGGGAGCCTTGTTTTATAGCATCCTGATTTGTACGCTCATCGGCATTCCGTTGGGGGTGACTACGATTCCCGAAGGGTTCCTGCCCATCTCCACGCCCCACTCGCTGGCTCCCACCTTCTGTCAATTCGACTTCAGCCAGCTGTTCACGCTCGACATGGCGGTGATCATCTTCACCCTGCTGTTCATGGATATGTTCGACACCATCGGCACACTGGTAGCCCTTACCTACCGGATCGGGATTGTGAAAGAGAACGGCGAAATCCCCCGTGCCAAAGAGACTATGCTGGCCGATGCCATCGGTTCCACCTTTGGAGCCATACTGGGTTGTTCTACGATTACCACCTACTTGGAGAGTGCTTCGGGCGTTGCCGAGGGCGGACGTTCCGGCTTCACCTCGCTGGTCACCGGAGGGATGTTTCTCTTGGCCATCTTCTTCGCCCCCATCTTCCTGCTCATCCCCGGTGCTGCCACGACCGGCGCACTGGTGCTGGTTGGTGTCTTTATGATGGAGTCCATCACCCGAATAGACATGAAGAATATCGCAGAGGCACTTCCTGCGTTCATCACCATCATAACCATGGTGCTGACCTACTCCGTTGCCAACGGTATCATCTTGGGTATGCTCTGTTATGTGTTGCTCAAACTGGGCATGGGCAGACACCGGGAGGTTAGCCCTACCATGTATGTGCTGTCGGTGTTGTTTCTCCTCAAATTTATATTCACGTAAACCCCTATTATAATAATGTATATGGAAAAGAAGTTTTTTATGATTGTATTTGCCGCAATGATGGCAATGGCCGCATTCACTGCTTGCGGCGATGACGATGCGTCCCGGACAATGTCGGGCGGAGAGATGTTGAAAAATATCAGTATGGTAATTGCCGACCAGGCCGATGCCGAAAAACTCTATCAGGCAGAGGAGGATGCCCCTAATATGATACTGGTTGCCGACTCGAAAGAGGCTGCCCACAAACTATGCGAACGCCTGATTGCCGACACGTGGGACGGCAAGCCGCGCACGGTCGAACTCCCAGACGACTGCGGCATCATCTCGCTTGCGCCCGCTGCGGACGAGAGTATCTTTTGCACCGTTTCGTTCACCGGGCTAAAGAGTTGTGACTATCCGGTGCTCTCCCTCATCATCGCTCCCAAGGAGTACTTGGATGGAGACAACCCCAGCCATTACCATGAAATGCGCGAACCGATGCTGGTATGGAGATGTGGCGATTGCAGTTGGTGGACCAATAGCGGTGCGCCCATCGGCAATAAATGCGGCCGTTGCGGAAGCAAGAATATTATCGAACCTAAGAAACGAAGATAAATAATCCATAATAACAAACGAAATGAGAACAAATCTATCAATCAAAGCCTTCTCCCTGCTATTGGCAGGAATGATGGCATTCGGCTTTGTATCGTGCAAAGACGATGAATTGGAACAGGCTCCCGACTTCAACGAGCCAGAAGTGAATATTACCATTCCCACCGAAGATGAAGTGAAGACGACCGTGGGAAAAACCTACGCCGTGTTGGGCGAGCACTTCGACGAACTGACCCCCTACGTGATGAAACGTATGACTGGTATGCGCTACGACCACACTCCCGCCGACACGGAGCTGGCTGACGACGTAGAAATAGTCTTTTTGGACTACGATGCACTGATGGAAATCAGCGAGGAGATGGTGTATGAGATAAAGGAGGTATTCGACCGTGGCGGAGCCGTCTATCTGCACAGGCCCAATGCTCTGGCACTGATGTTCTTCGACCTTGTCATGTACGACGAACTGGACGATTTCATGGCGTGGCTGGAAGAGCAATTGAAGGATGGAGGTGCCCAAACCAAAGCAGGCGGAAAAAGTAACCCGCTGGAGCGTGATTCTTACATCATAAGCCGTAACAATCACCTTGACCTGCGTGACATCTACAACGGTAAACCGGTTACCATCGAAAATGTCATTACCGAAGAGCTGGAAGATGGCAGTAAACAGACCCGTACCGAAACAGAAGATATCACACCGGACGAACCCTCCGACTACGAGTACGGCCTTTTCGCCGAAAAAGTGGCTGAATGGCTGAACGGAACAACCAAGACACGCGCATCGGACGACGAAATGCTGAACTCGGCGGCATTGGAGACAATCCTCCTTCCTTGCCACCTCAAACGTGCGGCAGATAATAAAGTATTCACTTATAATGCGGAACTCAAGGCATGGGTATCTACACTCTATAACTTTGACACCAAACAGGACTACTACCACGTGTTGTTAGAAGAGAGATACCCGGGAGATTTGCTGAAATTCGATCAATATTATAGTAGCAAATACGATGTGTTGGGGCATCGTTATAAAGTTGCCGGATATACGTATGGCGGTCTGAGCGTTTACCCGACATTGGATACTGAAGGCTATACATTGAAAGACATGTGGAACCCGCAGCCCGAAAACGAAGGGGTAACACAAAAGACGGATATCATAGACGGATGGAGCTTGAATGCCGTTTTAGGATACGACGACGGCCGGACTGCCAAACTGACCGGTGGTTTCACACATCAGCAGACTGTAAGTGAGATAAGCAAGGAAATCAACGTAAATCTTAAAAAGGATGGTGCCAAGTATTCATGGGAGTATGATATACCGGACAAATACCAATATAAAAGCAAGCTGGGAGGCTTTAATGCCAATCTCGTTTCAACACCGGATAAGAACTCTATCAGCATCAAGAATTGTGCAACGCGACAGTCGTGGAACTGGTTGGTAAACAATACCGAAAGACGTGGAAACAAGCCGTTCAACATGGATGTCGAACTCGAATTTAATGCCAAATTCGCCAGCAGTTTTGGAAGTAGTACCGGACAAGCTAAAACGAGTGTTCATAAATCCCGAGTCCGCATCGAGCTACCCGTCCCCAACCGCTTCACCAAGAACTACTCGGTAGTGGCAGACAATTATCAAGATGACAAAGAGATGGAACTTATCCAAACGTTCCTGAACAGCGTCCGGGAGTACAAGGATATTTCAAAAGGCTATTGTGCGCCTGAAGAAAAGATTCTGGACAGGCAGATGGAGGAGCGTTGGAACACCATGCTGAAAACGTTGGAGAGCTTCGGCTCTAAATTCTCCGGCTTGAAAAACGCATATACATTCCGGTTGAAGGACAACAAAGGCAAACAAATCGGTCGCAACCTGCGTATCAGTAATAAAGGAATAAACAAGTATTAGGATGATGAAACAGAAGACATACATTCCTTTTGTCCTCATCCTGCTGCTCATGCTTGTTTATTTACGTAACCTTTTACATATAATAATTTTAATTACTCACTTATATGGCTTTTATGAATACGATACAGTTACTTTGCCGAAACATCACAGCTATTATACTGCTGTCATTCATCGCAATGTTTGCGTCATGTGACAATGACAACGACGGTATTAATGAAGAACCTCTGCCGGAAGAACCCCAACCGGTGGAAAGAACCATTCTCGCTTATATCTGGGGGGATTTTGACGGCGAAAGCGGTCTTGAACTCAGTTATTCTCAGTTGAATTTTATCAACAAAATGGAGGCAGGATGGGACGACAGTTATGCAGGAAGCCTTTATGTTTACATCGATCCGTCGCCCATGTTTGTACAGTTTGAAAATCCGGTTCTGCTAAAAATAAAGCATGATGACACGCCGGCCATCGTAAGCGAGGTGGTCAAAGAATATGAGCCAATTGGGGCTCACGGGGACATCGCTCGTTATCCGGAAGTACAGAACGACGTCCGTGCCATAGCCCCTGCGAAAAGCTATGGACTTATGCTTTTCGGACATGGCAACGGCGTACTCCCATTTGGCAAAAATGACGATAACACAGTTAGTACCAGAGGAATGGGCGGTGATGCCGTGACATATCTTGAAAACAGAGAAATAGCAGACCTTACTCTGCCCGACTATGAATTTATGATCTTGCACGCTTGTATGATGGCAAGCGTGGAGGTGGCATTCGAACTGCGTCATAAGACCAGGTATTTGGTTGCAAGCGAAATAGAGCTTTATGCAGTAGGATGGCCTTGGCATGAAAATCTGTCGTATCTTTACACCAGCCCCCGTGCCGACCTGTCAAAGTTTGTGGTACATTCCTGCGAATGGCTTTACAATAATTTGGACGATGACTCTAAAGCTGCGACACTGTCCCTCATAGATGCTTCCCAACTTGACAAGCTTGCCGCAGATACAAAGAAAGCTCTGATGGACAGTAAAATCACCTTAGCCGATATTCAGGACGCTTTTATCAACAAATGCCATCTTACAGCAAACCACCTCGACGATGGCAAAGGAGAGGAACTATTCCGAAAGAAATTTCCTTATGCCCAGCTTGATTTTGTGGATTTCATGCGCAAGACAGGAGCGTTTACCGATGAATGGTTTTCGACATACAACAAAGCATGCCTGATTGGCATTGGCGGATTCGGGAAAGATGTAAAGATGTATGATGAAGTTGACAACCATATAGAGCCCTATTACAACGGACTTTCGATATATCCTATCATGGTACTGGAAAACTTCTTTGACTCTCAGTCATATCAGAACTATGTCAATTATGCCATACGCTCGTACCGTTTAAACCAATGGTACACCGCCTGTGGTTTTGATTTAATAGATAAATAAGTATTAGGATGATGAAACTGAAGACATACATTCCTTTTGCCCTCATCCTGCTATTCATGCTTGCATGTGACAAGGTGACCAATAACTATTACACCGAGGATCCCGAAATGCCATACTCACCCGATTTCGAGCCGGGTGAGTGGCTGACGGAAGCACGCTCACTGTGTTACTACGGCTTGTTTGAAGACGGAAGTTCGCTCTACCCCGGTTGGCTACTGCAAGCCGACGGGGTGAGATGTGCCTATAGCGACAGCGAGTTTGCCCAAAAGTTTATCACCGACGATATGGGCATCAGCATGCGCAACCCCGGTGCAGACACCCGCTTCACGTTGCGGATGGACGAAAGCCCCGTATGCCATGCTGCGGTGTTCAGCGCTACCGTGCCCGAAGGGCTGACAGACGAGTTAATCCACCTGACCTATCCCGTGAAGTGGAATATCGATGCCTTGTTGCATTGGCATACAGACAAGCCGGTGGAATTGGCCTGGACTCTGCTCCTGGAAGGTGATACCGTAGACCACTTCACGCAGCAGTTCAACTGTCGAAGCCTGCACTGTTACATTCCCGACCCGCTCCTGTTCCAAAAGGAGAATCAGCAGAAAATCAACCTCATCAAGCAATCGGATTTCGGTAGTTACCCCGTTCGGGAAAACGATGAAGTGCTATGTCCACAGACCGGTGCGTTCCTCATGGGCTACATCGACGAACACTCGGCTTTGGTGGAGCAATTGAAAAAGGAGATCCTGAACGACGGTTACCTGCCTACAATCAGTGGTATGGCGAGCCCCAATAGCGAACAATTGTTGAACAGTACGGCACGTGCCTTCACCTACCTGATGATGAAACATCGCATCTTCTATACTGTCTCTGATGGCGGCCAGCTGCAAAGTCCGAATTACACGGCCGATGTGCAATATATACGTACCATCGACGATATTTTCCACAATCAGCAAGGCTACTGTATGGAACTATCGGCCGCTTTCGCTTCATGGTGCATCAACCAAGGTGTGAAATGCACCGTTGAATTCGTACCCGGGCATGCCGTCAACCGCCTGTATGACAGAGAGGGCAAAGCATACCCCGTGGATCTGACTATGCTGGCAAGCAGTATGGCCCAATTCCCCATCCTCTCCGACTCACTCGGAGCCACAGACTTTGCGAACGTTGATAGGTTCTACAACATCTTCATGACACGCAGCCAGCAAGATGAAATCAACACCTATCAACAGGGTCGCCAGGACGATCCGGTGAACTACTCCACCATCGATGTTTACCGCCTGCGCCAATGGTTGCCTTCGTTCAACATCGGTGGCAACTATTTACATACCCGCGCTGCTGCAGTCGAAGAGGATGCACTGCAGATTGTCGAAACCCCGGTATGGAGTATTGATGATAATTTAAATTCTGAAAAATGAAACTAAGAACATTCATAGCCCTTGTCCTGCTGTTTCCGGCACTGTTTCCGGAAGCAGCAGCCCTGCGGGCACAAAGCTCGCGTAATAGTTTTCCCAAGGTATCCGTGGGAGACATTCGCTATGTCGACAAGGCACACAGCAAGAAGCAGACCGTAGGCAGCATCCTGACCGATCTGGCTACCACCGCCGTCACCGGCAAGAGTACTACCCAACACGATGAATATGCTCCTTCGGTGCGGGAGGCTATCGTGAAAGCATTAAGCGACGTCACCCGGTTCCGGGTCATCGACGGAGACTTTCACTTTGATGAACTGGCGGGCAACGAAGAAGCACTTTATGTGGACGGTACCATCAACAGCATCACCGGCACTTCGCAAGTCACCCCCTCCACAGTCAAAGACAAGCCGGCCGAACAAGCTTACAAAGTGCTTATCAACGTCACCCTCAATCTGAAAGACGCCCGTACGGACGAAGCGGTGGATAGCCACATATTCAGCATGACCGACAGTGACATCTCCTGGATGACTACGGCTGATAAGGCGCTGAACGATGCCATCGACCGCCTGGCTTCCCGCATATCCGAATACTACAACCACCGCTACCCCCTTCATGGCAGTATCGTGGAACGTGGTGAAGAAAAGAAGGACAAACAACGCACGGTGTACATTGATCTGGGAAACAACTGCCGGGCTGAAAAAGGACAACAGTTCAACATCTACGTCTTAAAAAGCATTGCCGGACGAGAAGCCCGTCAGGAGATAGGCCGCTTGAAAATAGAGGAAGTGATGGGTGATGACCTGAGTCTCTGTAAAGTTACCAAAGGAGAGAAAGAAGTAAAGACTGCATTAGACCAAAAAAAAACATTGGTGATCATCAGTCGGTAATTAAGGATAAATGGAAGATAAAAAAAGGATTATGGGAAAAAAGATTTTTACTATATTGTTTGCAACCATGATGGTAATTGCTATATGCTCTTCGTGCGGCAACGACGATGAGACAAAGAACGACATACGGACCGGCGAAGAACAAGTGGATCAACTGATAGACCAACTGATTCTAAATATCGCTCAAATGTGTGTGGACAAAAAGAACGGCGAGTTCTACTTGCCTGTCAGCTCGAAGGATGAGGCATACAGGTTCTGTGAGTCGCTGACCGGCGAGAAGTGGGACGGCAAGAACCGCACTGTGACATTGGCTGATGCGTATGGCACGGTTATGCTGAAAGCAGGTTCGGTAGAAGGGCTGTATGGCACGGTTATCTTCCGTGATGTGCGCCATCTGGACGATATGACATTGCACCTGGCCGATCCGGAGTATATCAAGAATGATAATTATGGGATAGACCAGTTTGTCAATATATCTGTAATAGGAACATGCACAAACCCGAAATGCAAGTATGTCTATACAAAGAATGCTGCCGGTGTGGGTTATATGCCCTCAGGCTACAAATGTGACAAGTGTGGTAGCAAACTGAATGTAACAACGAGTTGGGGAGGACGCTGACTCGACAAACTCTAAAAGCAATTGATCAAGATGAAAAGTACAATGGACAGAGTGCCGGCATGGCTGGCACTGATGGCAGCAGCCATCCTCACGTTCACCTTCACAGCTTGCAGCGACGATGAAGATATTGAGAATGAAGTGACTTACACCTACGTTTTCACCGAAATTTCGGCATCACACCCCGACTTTCTCGAAGAGAAGGGGAAGATAGAGAACGCCTTCAAGTCTGCCCTCGGTGCTACCGGAAGCAACTTCACGAAGCGGGGTACGGTGGAAGAGTGCGACAAACAAGTTTACGCAGCCTGCGAGAAAGCCTGCAATTCGCTCAAGGGCGAAGTGTGGCAAGGCGATTACCTCTTAGAAGTGACAAACACCCTTACCGAAGAGGTAGTGTGCATGGCTGTATTCAATGCCGACAACGAAAACATCTTCGGTGGTTCCTCGCAGGCTGCGAAAGAGAATACAGCAAAGAACTTTACCAATTTTGTCAAGAAGATATACCCCGACTTCCCCGCTGTACAATCCGGGGGGTTAACATGCACTGATTTCAAAAATGAGGGAGAGTGCTTTGCTTTCATGTATAACCAAATTGACAGAGACGATATTATGGCACAAAAGAGGTTTAGAGGGTTATGCTCCATCTCTTCAGAGTACCTGATAATGAGTTATAAAAGGAGTGATGTCAAGAACGGTTTTTCCAAACTGGATATATGGTTTCGGAAGGAAAAGGGCCAACCGAGGTACATCATTACATTTAAAAATCCGAACCAATGATGCTGCCGGTGAAAACAAATGAGACTGCTGATATATAATATTATAACGGTTATGGCGTTATGGCGTCATGCCAACAAAAAGAAGACAAGAATATGACAAGTATGACGAAGAAATTTTTAACGATTATGTGTACTGCAATGGTGGCAATACTCGCATTTACAGCTTGTAGCAACGATGACGAACCAAAGGCTGTATCAAGTGAAGAGATATTGCTAAACATCAACAAGGTGATTGTTGAGCAGGCTAACGCAGAAAAACTCTACCAAAGAGGTGAGGATGGAAGCACTTTGGTGATGATTGCCGACTCGAAGGAGGCCGCCCATAAGCTGTGCGAGCGTCTTATCCTCGACCGGTGGGATGGTAAACAACGCACGATAAAATTCTCAGACAATAAAGGGGTTATTACTCTTGCTCCTGGTACGGATGAAAGCGTCTTTTACAACGTTACGCTCAAAGCACTTGATAATTTCGGTGATTTGTTTATTCGCATCGCTCCCGAAGCATATCTGGAGGGAGAGAATTTTCCTTGGGAACGATTCCCTGTATCAGGGTGGGTATGTTCCGATTGCGGATTGGAGACATTTAAGCTCTACAGACCAAAGAAATGCAATAGATGCGGAGGTGAGAATTTTAAATAATAAATGAGACAGATCACAATATTTATAAAATGAAACATTATGGGAATGTTATCATGTATTTGATTAGCATGTATAATCCTTTCCGTATCTTTTTGGCAATGACAACGTTCTTGGTAACAGGAACGTTGTCATCCTGCAATCATGCCGATGAGTTGGAGCCGGTTTCTCCGGTTCCACAGATTGTTTTTCTCTTTTCTCCAAGCGGACTAGGCGACATGAGCTATAACGATTGCATCCTCGAAGGCGCTCAGAAATTCAAGATGGAACATAAAGAGATTGACATCTATATCTATTCGCCCGAATCATTGCCTGAAGCCGAGAAAATCTTCTCCGACTGGCTCAAACGACCGGAAAGCGACATTCCGGTGTTGTTTGTTCTGGGTAGCAGCGACTATGAGCCTATGGTAGAAAAGCATCTTACCCAACACGACCTGACTCCCAACAAGAGCCTTTTGCTGTTTGAAAGCCGGAAACAATATGATGACAAACAGATACACACTTTCCAAATTTCTATGTTCGGAGCCTCGTATCTTGCCGGAGCAGTGGCAAGGCAATGTACGGGAGACAGGAAACCGCTTGTCTTACTTGCCAACCCCTCGGACAGTCCCATCAACATAGCCAAAGACGGTTTTGTTGCCGGTTACGGCAGCGACTGCGATGTGGAGTACCTGGCGGATGATTGGACAGGATATGTGTCGGCTTCGCTCGCTTACCGGAAAATGAGCGATTGGGCGGTTGATTACAACTTCATCTTTCCTGTGGCAGGTGGCTCCAATACCGGTATCTACCGCTACTCCCGGGAATTTGAAGATTCACCGTACCTCGCAGGTATGGACATCGATCAGTCAAGTCTCTCCAATTGGATTACAGGCTCGGTCATTAAGCATATCGACCAATTGATTTACAGGTATCTGACGGAATGGGTCGCCACGGGAATTATGCCGGATAACCAACTTTACGGTCTTGAAAGCGGGTATGCCGACTGGCTGGTCGCACCCAGATACGCAAATGATTTCAACAGTTTAGTCAATGACATGCGCCAACAAGCTGTTATTTTCGAGAAAGAGTATTATGAAACGAATAGTTATTAAACTTATTGCACCACTCCTCTGCCTGATCGGTCTGTGGAGCTGTTCGGATGATGAATCTTCCATGTCCTATGCCGATAAACAGTGGACAGAGAAAACCGTTGCCGTGGTGCTCCCGATGGAGAAAGGACTTGCTGCACATTGGGAAAGAACGTTGGGTATGTTTGCAACCAACTTTGAACGTGCATTCAAAAACCACGAGACAGGTATCAGATTGAAGTTTGAATACTACGACGAGGCAAATGCCGATATGCAGGAACTTGCCCGATCGCTGGCTTTCAACGATGAGGTATATGCCGTCATCGGCGGATTGTATTCATCCAACGCTGCAATCCTCGCGGCTGAATTGACCCTTGTGGGCAAGACATTCTTCACACTCGCCACCACAGAACAACTGGTTCGAGCATACGCATCGACAGGCTATCTTTGGGCGATGACCGAAACCGACATTACGCAATGTGAGGTACTTCTCTCCAAGGTGATTAACTATGGAGGTAAAAGTGTAGCACTTTTGGCCAAGGATAATGACGATTACGGGCAGACGTTCATTGATTGGTTCGCATTTCAGGCACGCGAACTCGGGTTGAAGAATATGGGTAGCTATGCTTACACCTCCGATAATATAGCGGATGTGTCTTGCCAAGCCATGCAGTCGGGTGCAGAGTATGTGATATGTATCCCCTCTGAGATTGAAGAGATGGGACCGATGCTTGAAGCGCATAAAACACAAAGCCTGAACGGGCAGAGTGTACCGAGGATGTTGTTTTCGGATACAGCCTACGGTGCGGATGTGCTCAAGATTCACGGTGATGCAGCCGAAGGGATAGAGGGAGTCGCGTTTGGTGCCGATCCTGAATCGGGGTTTGACGTGAGTTATCGAACCTTTTTCAATGCCACGCCCACTCTGGGGGAATCACAGCTCCACGATGCCGCCATGCTCATCGGCTATGCTGCATGGCATCAGCAGTTCAATCCGGAGCTGTCGTTACAAAAATCACTCAGGGCTGTTGTTTCAGGTGAAAACTTGAACATGGGCAGCTGGACGGGTGAGGATATGGGGCTTGTGGTAGATGCGCTTGCTGCCGGCAAGTCGCCATACGTCCGTGGGGCTTCAGGGCATCTAAGGTTTGATGCAAAAGTCTTTACCAATGTGCTTGCCACGACTTACTATAACTTCAAGGTTTACAACGGGCAGTATATCATCCTCGACTATAACACCAGCGATGGAGGAAACCGCACGGATGCGACACTTGCCGGTTGGAACTGGAAGGCTTCGCAGATGCAGGATTTCAACAATTCAGGAGAATACGATTACCCTGTACATACCGGTAACTGGGCACTTCTGGTTGCTTCCTCCAAAGGATGGGCCAACTACCGCCATCAGGCAGATGTGCTCGCCATCTACCAGCAGCTCAAACAGGCCGGATATACCGACGACCGTATCATTCTCATTGCCGAGGACGATATAGCCGACAATGTGTCGAATCCCAACAAAGGAGTTGTGCAGGTGACCATCGGAGGAAACAATGTGTACGAGCAAGTAGAGATAGACTATCACATGTCGGAGTTGCAGGCAAAAGACATACTTGCCATACTGAGCGGAGAAAAAAGCGAAAGACTGCCCGTCGTAATCGAATCTACCGCAAACGACAATGTATTTGTCTTCTGGAGCGGACACGGAGTACCCGGTGCCTTATGCTGGAACGATGATGCCTATGGCATTATGGGTGACCAACTTGACGAGACTTTCCGTCGGATGAGGGAAAAGAGAAGCTATCGTAAACTCCTGATGATGGTCGAGGCTTGTTTTTCGGGCGGTGTGATGGAGCAATGCCGGAATATTCCGGGAATGTTGTTCGTCACGGCTGCCAATGGTGACGAAACCTCCAAGGCAGACGTGTTCAACGGAGAGATGAAGGTATGGATGAGCAACCGCTTTACCTCTACCTTTATTGAACAGATAACCGAAAACAAGAACATTGCCCTACGCGACCTATATTACCGATTGTTCATCAATACGGTCGGTAGCCATGTGATGGTCTATAACGCTGAAAACTACGGCAACCTTTATTCGGCTGATATGTCAGAATTTATAAACTTCAAAAAATAATCAAAATGAAACAATCTACGTTACGCCTGCATTTACAGCGGTAACATGCGCCTTGATTCCTATATCAACCGGCTGGACGAAGTATTGTCGCATATCCTCGTCGCCCACCGCCAGACCGATGGGCGGCACAACTACATCTACAACGTCTATGTTAATATTTCAGTCAATGATAGTAAAAACAGAGAACGATACCACGCCTGCCGCTTCGACCAGCTAACAGGCTGAAGATCTCATAGAATACACAACAATAGCTCCTGCCGACATCTGAGTAGGGTTCCGGATAGCAAAAACATAAATAAGTAAAACAATAAATCATCATTTTCATTATGAAGCAAATACTTTATATCATCAGTATCGCCTTGATGGCAGCAATAGCATTTATATCGTGCAAGAGAACAAGCAAAACAAATCCCACAGAACCTGGCATTCCGAACTTCATCGGCACATGGTACTATGAAACCATGACTCAAACCGTGCTGGGCACCGCCTCCGACACCCTGCTTTACGACTACATCAACAACCCGCAAGAACAGCAATTCTACGAAGTCTATACTCCGGACAGCGTGATGACCTTCTACGTCATCCAAAATGACACGCTGATGAAAAAGCTGCGGTTTCGATATGCTTTCCACAACGACACCCTCTATATGTCACACCCCAATAAACCAGTGCAAACCGTACATGTAAAGACCTTCACAGACAGCACTGTGACCATAGACTACACTCGCACTTACCGCGACACTACCTTCTATTGCATCTCCACTACTCGTCGCAGCGAACTGCCTAAGTGGAAGATTGAAAAGTAAAGACAAATAATAAATACATTAACAAATATGATAAGAAAAAAATACCTGCTACTCTTTGTCGTGTCCTTTACCATACTCTTGGTTGGATGTGACAACGACCTTGGACATCAAAGTCCTGACGATGAGTGGACAGCCGAAATTTTGGTGTCCCAAGCTGACGTAGAACGCTCCGGTGTGGATGCCTGGTTTCGTTCGGAAACTATCAGCGACCAAATATTCGGCCGCATGTGGCTCAAGTCATGGAAAGAGGACTGTCCTTTGAAGCGATCCGAACTACGTTATTTAAAAATGTTGCATAGTAACGCTGACGGTAACCCGCAAAGGGGTGAGATGGTGGTGAACGCTGCCATTGCCGATAAAGTGATTGATGTATTTCGCCGGCTCTACCAGGCAGACTACCGCATTGAGCGAATGGTGCTCATTGACAATTACGATGCCGACGACGAAAGCTCTATGCGTACCAACAACTCCTCATCGTTCAACTTCCGCTTCATGACTGGATCTACTACCAAAATTTCCAAGCATGGACTTGGTCTTGCCATTGACATCAATACGCTTTACAATCCATATGTCAAGCAAAAGGATGACGAATCCTGGCATATAGAACCGGCTACCGGCGAACCATACGCATTCGACCGTGAGAACAGGACGGATATACCCTATAAGATAGACCACAACGACCTTGCATATCGACTCTTTACAGAAGCCGGATTCGAATGGGGTGGCGACTGGACCTCATTGAAGGATTACCAGCATTTCGAATTTAAATATACCGATGTTGGTTTCTCTGAACGTGAGATTGAAATCATTCGTTCACATGACACCACAAGTCTCATGAGGATTTTAACTGTGGACAATACCAATGATTCGATTCTTTTACGCACAGTTTCTTCAGATGTAAGTAAAGAAATGATGGCAACGGAAGAATACGAGCTACTGGTAAACCGTATGTTGGCTACTGTTCGGAACCCTGAAAATGAAGGTGTTGGAATTGCGGCTCCTCAAGTTGGTATTCTTCGTCGCATTGTTGCAGTACAACGATTTGATAAAGAAGAATATCCTTTTGAGATTCTTGTAAATCCGGAAATCATCAGTTATTCTGAACAGACGCAACTTGGAGCAGAGGGATGCCTCTCTATTCCAGATAAGGAGGGTAAAGTTTTAAGGGCTGCCGATATTACAGTCAAGTACATTGATGGAGAAACTTTTGAATCTCGTGAAGAAAAAATTTCGGGATTCACAGCCGTAATATTCCAACATGAAATTGATCATCTTTATGGGCGGCTTTATATTGACTATCTATCGCCTAATTCTAAAGAATAAATAATTAATGTAATTACTGATGTTGTGAAGTGACTACGAAATTGATTCCTATCATTCTTATGACGCAGCATAGACAAATATCTTTACTATACAAAGTCTTCTTTGGATACATAGTATTAATGGCAATCATCGGCAGTATGGTCGCTATTGTTCTGCACGAGCGTAGTCGTGTACAGAAAATAGAGAATGAGTCAATCGCAATTTTTCAAACCCAGCACAATATCAATACCGCTCACCGATATGTGACCACGTTAGTAACTTATGGTGAATCCGTCATGGTATGGAATAATGAGGATTCTCTGGCTTATCGAGAACGCCGTGTACGTACTGATTCCATGTTGCAAGTCTTGCGTACACAATGTAGGGATTTTATACAACCAGTACAAATAGATTCACTTCGTTCATTATTGGCTGCCAAAGAAGAACATCTGTTCAAAATAATGGAAGCGTCTTGGGAACAAAAGAGAACGGATAGTCTTCTATTCAATCAGAAACCAACCGTAACAACACAGACGACCACCCGGACTGTTACCCGCAAAAAGAAAGGTATCGCCGGAATCTTCGGCGGCAAGGAAACCGTACAGATGCCGGTTGTTACAACCAGGCAAACCGCACCGGATA
>ENA-OPVY01000129-OPVY01000129.1-human-gut-metagenome-genome-assembly--contig:-NODE-129-length-65722-cov-5.758798_pt1 | contig 65722 bp, 52 predicted proteins | sample MGYA00241503_ERZ501998 | MGnify/ENA primary metagenome ERZ501998 (study PRJEB25962, sample SAMEA2042107) | human gut metagenome | biome: human gut; feature: human-associated habitat; material: faeces... | reverse complement strand
CAACGGCCAGACCATCCGTCTGCGTCAGGGGGCGTCCCTGGCCGATCTTGCGGAGAAGATCAACGTCAACCAGGCCGCGCTGGTCACCGTGCTCTTCCACCTGGGTCAGATGGCTACCGCCACCCAGTCCTTGGATGAGGAGACCTTCCAGATTCTGGGCGAAGAGATCGGCTGGAACATCCAGCTCGTCTCCGCAGAAGAGGAAGACAAGGAACTGCTCCAGCAGTTCGACATCAACCTTGACGAGGAAGAACTGCAGGATGACGAGGATCTCAAGCCTCGCCCGCCGGTCGTTACCGTCATGGGCCACGTCGACCACGGTAAGACACGACTGCTGGATACCATCCGCAAGACCAACGTCATCGCACGTGAGGCCGGCGGCATTACCCAGCGCATCGGTGCCTACCAGGTCACCGTGAACCTTGAAGGCGAACCGCGCAAGATCACCTTCCTCGATACCCCTGGCCACGAGGCGTTCACCGCCATGCGTGCCCGTGGTGCCGAGCTCACTGACGTCGCGATCCTCGTGGTCGCCGCCGACGATGGTGTGATGCCCCAGACCGTTGAGGCCATCAACCACGCTCAGGCCGCCAAGGTGCCGATCGTCGTGGCCGTCAACAAGATCGATGTGCCCGGTGCCAACCCGGAGAAGGTCCGCGGCCAGCTCACCGAGTTCGGCTTGGTCCCTGAAGAGTATGGTGGCGACACCATGTTCGTCGACATCTCCGCCAAGCAGAACCTGCACGTCGACAAGCTGCTCGAAGCCGTGCTGCTCACGGCTGACGCTGAGCTGGACCTCCGCGCCAACCCCGACATGGACGCCCGTGGTGCCACCGTCGAAGCCCGACTCGACAAGGGTCGTGGTGCCGTGGCCACTGTGCTGGTTCAGCAGGGTACGCTCCACGTGGGCGATGCCATCGTGGCCGGCACTTCGTACGGCCGCGTGCGTGCCATGCTCGACGAGAACGGTCAGCCGATGGAAGCGGCCGGTCCGTCCACACCTGTTCAGGTGCTGGGCTTGACCTCCGTGCCCACCGCCGGTGACCTCTTCCTGGTCGCCTCCGATGATCGTGCCGCTCGCCAGATTGCCGAGAAGCGTCAGGCCACCGAGCGTGCCGCCCAGCTGGCCAAGCGTCGCAAGGTCGTCTCCCTCGAGGACTTCAAGAAGAAGTTCGCCGAGTCCGAGATCGACATGCTCAATATTGTCATCAAGGGCGATTCGTCCGGTTCTGTCGAGGCGCTCGAGGATTCCTTGATGAAGATCGAGGTATCCGACGAGGTCGGCATCCAGGTCATCCACCGCGGCGTCGGTGCGATCACCCAGAATGATGTCAACCTGGCCACGGTCGACAAGGCCGTTATCATCGGTTTCAACGTGCGTCCGAACCGTCAGGTCGCGGACCTCGCCGAGCGCGAGGGCGTGGAGATCAAGTACTACTCGGTCATCTACCGTGCGATCGAAGACATCGAGGCATCCCTCAAGGGCATGCTCAAGCCGGAATACGAAGAGGTCGTCACCTCTCACTCCGAGATCCGCGAGATCTTCCGCTCCTCCAAGTTCGGCAACATCGCCGGCGTTATGGTGCAGGACGGCGAGGTCAAGCGTGGTACGAAGTGCCGTATCCTGCGCAACGGCGTGGCCACGGTCAACGACCTCGAGATCTCCTCGCTGCGTCGCTTCAAGGACGACGTTCAGTCCGTCAAGGAAGGCTACGAGGCTGGTATCAACCTCGGCACCTTCAACGACATTGAACTCGGCGACATCATCGAGACCTTCGAGATGCGGGAAGTCGAGCGCAAGTAGTCATTGTTAAGCCCCCTCTGACGAGGGGGCTGTCAGCCGCAGACTGACTGGGGGAGAGACATGGTAGTTCCATGATTTTCTCTCCCCCAGCCTCACTGCGTTCGGCAGCCCCTCGTCAGAGGGGGCTCAAGTCTAGAAAAGGAAATTCCTATGGCAGGAACCAACCCGCGCGCCGCACGTATTGCGGCCTTGATTCAGCGTGTCGTCGCCTCCTCCATTGAGCGCGAACTGCATGACAAGCGACTCGCCAGCATCACCGTCACCGAAGTTCGTGTGACCAACGATTTGCAGATCGCCAAGGTCTACTGGACCCAGCTCGGCCACGAAGGCCACGAGGAAGGCGAACGCAAGCGCGCCCAGCAGGCACTCGATCAGGCCAAGGGCCACCTGCGTTCTCTGGTGGGCCACAAGGCTGGCCTGCGTCTGACTCCGCAGCTCCAATTCGTGTTCGATGAAGTGCCCGGCGAGGCTCACGAGATCGAAGACATTCTCGCCGTGGCCAAGAAGCGTGACGAAGAACTCGCCCGTGCTCGCGCCACCGCCCAGTACGCCGGCGACGCCGATCCGTACAAGCATGACGACGAGCCCAGCGACGACTTCGAAGACGACTCTGACGAGGAGTAGTGTGCTTCATACAACCCCCAGCGGTCTGCTCATCATCGACAAGCCGCAAGGCGTGACCAGTTTCGACGCCGTCGCCGCCGTGCGCGGCGCGTTGCACATCAAGAAGGTCGGTCACGCCGGCACCCTTGACCCCATGGCCACTGGCACGCTGGTCATCGCCTTCGGCCACGCCACACGACTGCTCAACGCCATCGTGGCGCATGACAAAACCTACGAGGCTACCATACGCCTCGGCCTGCGCACCACTACCGACGATGCCGAAGGCGAGGTGCTTGTCGATGACGAAGCCCGCTCCCGCTGGCAAACGCTATCAGCGCAGCTGACTGAGGGTGGCCAGAGCGGCGAACCAACGGCGTTACCAACTGCCTCATGGCAAGACCTGCTCACACGCACCATCGCCACCAATTTCACCGGCGATATCGAACAAGTCCCCAATACGTTCTCCGCCATCAAAATCAACGGCCAGCGTGCCTACGACTTGGCTCGCGAAGGCAAGGATGTGGAACTCAAACCCCGCCCGGTCACCATCAGCGAATTCACCGTGCTGGATATCCGCAGCGGATTCGTAGCAGGGGAGCAGGCCGCTGAACCATTGCGGGAAGACGCGAACACGGGAGCGATTCCCGCACTTGATGTTGACGTGCGGATCAGCTGTTCATCGGGCACCTATATCCGCGCGCTCGCCCGCGATCTCGGCAAAGAACTTGGCGTCGGCGGATACCTGACCCGTTTGCGCCGTACGCGAGTCGGCCGATTCGCGTTGCCGGACGATGCCAGCGGACTTATCGCTCCTGAGGCGATGCTTGACACGCGAACCCATACCGTCACCGCACATACCGATCAGAAGACGTTCACTAATCGGGAAGGGCAAACCGTCACGCGCAACAAGTGCGTATTGGACACTCCTGAAGGTCTTGCCGGTGACGAGCGCCGCAACTGGCTGCTTGACCATGCCCTTACCATGGAACAGGCCGCTCGAGGTGCGATGCCGGCGCTTGACATCACTCCTGAGGAGGCCAGCGAATTACGCTTCGGCCGCCGTATTGAGCGTACAATCAGCGAGCCCACTGCCGCCATTGTGCCGCAAACGCATGATGTGGCGGCGATTATCGAGCGTGCAAACGCTCATCAGGCCAAGCCGGTCACCGTATTCCCCCTCGCGTAAAGTAGACGCGGTGAAAAGTGCAGCTTGATGCAGGCCGCGCACAACAACGTCTATATTGCATGAATAACATCGCACGGATAAAAGGAACAGCACACTGATGGATATCACGCACCTGACCCCTGACGCCGAAGGTTCGATTGAATGGCCCTCGTTCAGTAACGATAAGAAGGCCGTGGTGACATTGGGCGCATTTGATGGCATGCACTTGGGTCATCAGGCGGTGATCAAGCGTGTGGTGGAACTCGCGCACCAGCATGATGCTTTTTCCGTGGTGATTCTGTTTGACCCGCGCCCCGCATTCGTGCACGGCTGGGTCATCTCGCACCATGGCGAAGAGCCCGCGGTTCAGAACGTGGATGCCGAAGCATTGACCAGTGTGGATGATCGACTGCACCGCATGGAACAGTTCGGCGTGGACCATGTGCTGGTGGTGCACTACACGCTGGCCTTCGCAGCTATGTCATACATTTTCTTCCTTGGCCGACTCACCGGCAAGCTGGGTATGCGCACGTTGGTCCTTGGGCAGGATGCCGCCATGGGCAAGGGTCGAGAAGGTGATGTGAAGCATATCGCCAATCTTGCCGCCGCCACCGGTGTATTCGAACTTGATGTGGTCGATGACCGTGGCCCGGGTGAAGTGCGTATTCCGCGCGATTTCAAGCCGGAAGCCCCGAGCGAATGGGGAGAGCCCGTCGATCCGCTGGCCAATGCCACCAAAGCCGAGCGCCGCGCATGGAGCAAGAAGAACCAGGCCAAGGCAATGCGCGCATGGAGCTCCACCAATGTGCGCTACCTGCTGGCTCATGGCCGAATCCAGGACGCCAACGCCATTCTGGGTGCTCCGCACTCCATCGAGGGCGAAGTGGTGCATGGTGAGGAGCGTGGCCGCACCATCGGATTCCCCACCGCCAATCTTGGCTCCGACATTGCAGGCTACATTCCGGTCGACGGCGTCTATGCCGGTTGGCTGGTAGATGGTGAAAACCGTTGGCCCGCCGCCATCTCCATTGGCACCAAACCCACCTTCAGTGAAAAAACCGGCCTTAATGAGCGTGTGGTGGAGGCCTACTGCATCACTGAAGAATGGATCGACCTGTACGACCACAAGGTTCGCGTCGAATTCGTCGGCTTCCTGCGCCCGCAGGTCAAGTTTGATGGCCCCGACCAACTCGTCGACGAACTCAAGCGCAACGTCGAGGAGACCAAGCGTCTTACCGCCTGAGGCATATCTCAGGGCTATTTACGCACTCCCAAGGCGTCTAATGCGTCGGACAATGTGTTGGACTCCACCAGCTGAAGTCCCTCGACATGCACCGGCTTGCGCAGTGGCGGAATGACCGCCGTGGTGAAGCCGAGGCGTGCGGCCTCGCGAAGGCGATATTCCATACGCGGTACCGGGCGCACCTGACCGGTCAGGGAAATCTCACCAATGGCGCACGTGGCTCGCGCAATGGGTTTTGACGTGGCGGCGCTCGCCAGTGCCGCCACTATCGCCAAGTCGGAACCGGGCTCCTTGGCCTGGCCCCCGGCAATAGTGGAGATATACAGGTCGTTGGACAGCAGGTTGAGCTTGCTGTGACGGTAGAGCACCGCGACCAGCATGGCGATACGGCTGGGGTCCACGCCATTGACCGCACGACGGGGTGTGGGCAGCACCGACGTGGTGACCAGAGCCTGTACTTCGATAGGCAGACTGCGATGCCCATCCAATGTGAACGTCACGCAGGTGCCTTCCACGGGTGCCGCGTTGGCCGCATCAGGGCCGTCTCCAGACAGGAACAATCCGGCGGGATCGGTGACCTCTTCGATGCCTTCACCGCTCATGTCGAAACAGCCGACTTCATCGGTCGGGCCAAAACGATTCTTCACCGCTCGCAGCATTCTCAGCGCAGTCTCGCTGTCGCCTTCGAATTGGCAGACCACATCGACCAGATGCTCCAATGTGCGCGGGCCTGCAATCGAACCATCCTTGGTCACATGACCAACCAGAAATACTGGAATGTCAAGTGTCTTAGCGGTATCTATCAGCGCGCTTGCCACTTCGCGCACCTGAGTCGAACCGCCGGAAATGCCATCGACCTCCTGCGAGACGATGGTCTGCGCCGAATCCACAATGGCCAAGGCCGGCTTGTTCTGTTCGATCAGCCCCAATACTGTGGACAGGTCGGTGGTGGAGGCCAGTAACAAGTTCGGCTCCACCGCATTGATGCGGGAAGCGCGCAAACGAACCTGCGCCTGTGATTCCTCGCCGGAAATGTACAGCACGGTGTTGGCGTGTGTTGATGATGCGTTGCCCCGCATCGGCACCGTGTTCGATGCGTTGCCCTGCGCCCGGCCCGACTGTTGGGCAGACCGCTGACCTGCCCCTCGGAACGTACTGTCTCCCGCCACAACGCGCGCGATATTGCCGGCCGTCTGCAACAGCAATGTCGACTTGCCGATACCCGGTTCGCCCGCTATCAGCGTTACTGAACCCGGCACCACGCCACCGCCGAGCACACGGTCGAATTCGGAAAACCCGGTACCGAGCCGCTCGACGCTTTCCGTGCCCACTTCGGTAATCGGACGGGCTGCAGATCTGGCGTTGTTGGCAACCGTAACCGACTGCGTGCGTGATGTTCGGCCGGGAGCGGCCGTGCGAGAGCCTGCCGCCGGCCGAGCCTCGTGAAATTCCTCGACCGTGCCCCACTGACCACACTCGGGGCAACGGCCGTACCACTTCGGCCCGTTCCAACCGCATTCGGAACATACATACTGCACACTTGATTTCGCCATGGTCTCACCCTAACCCAAACACCAGCGGACGGTAAATTTTTACCGTTCACAAGAGTTTCACGCGGCTTGCGCACAACGACTAAAATTACGGCCGCCTAGCGTCACGCGGCTGTGAGAGAATCGGGGCATGACTAATAGTGAGAACTCCTCGACCACGCAATCCCATGGCAAGTTGATTGCAGTGGTGGTTGCCGCAGCTGTTGTGATTATCCTGGCAGTGCTTTCGGCCTTTGTGTGGCCGGGTTGGGCCATCCAGAAGAATGATGGCACCTCCACTACCACCCAAAACAGCCAGCAGAAAACCGAATCATCCGAGCCGACCAAGCCGACCATCGACGCCACAGCTTTGCCGGATGATGCCAGTGAGCTGTTGAAGGCCATGCCGGGCAGCGTGCTGAATTACGCGCGTACCAAGGCGGATGCCTCCACGACGTGGAATTCCGCGTCGCCGCTCGAGGAGTACACTCTGACCTACTCCACTGGTGATGCCGCCAAGGATGTCACGCTGGTCGCCGCGCAGTGGTCGTCGGCGGACAATGCCAAGACCCAGTACGATGCGTTGGTCGCTGCGCAGACCGGCGATGAGTCGGCATCCGGCAACGTCAAGGTTTCCGGCAACGTCACGGGCGCGTACGTGGTGAAGGCCGATGCCTCCAACAGCAAGAACGCCGTTGCCATCTGGCAGAACGATACCGTGGTCTTCCAAGCTACCGGCACCAAGGAAGCGGTCGATCGCTTCTACCAGAAGTTCCCGATGTAGTATCTAGTATCGGCTGTCAGCTGCTGCACAAACTTATGAACGTTGGGGCATCCACATTGCTGATGTGGATGCCCTAACTGCGTTCAGGGCATATGCGGACTATCGACAACATACTGGTTTCCTCTGTCTGGCAACACGTGTATTATGGTGCGAGTTGCAACTTTTACGATTAATCGAAATGGAGGCTTCAGATGGGTTCTGTCATCAAGAAGCGCCGCAAGCGGATGAGCAAGAAGAAGCACCGCAAACTGCTGCGTAAGACCCGCCACCAGCGTAAGTAGTCTTACCTGCAATCAAGGCATTAGAAACCCCGTGATCGTTATGGTCGCGGGGTTTCTCTTTTGCTTGGCTCTTTGCCTTGTTCGGGCAACAGTAAAGCCCGCACCTGCGATGTGCAGATGCGGGCTTGGAAAAGCTTAGTGGTGTGAGACGATCACTTGTTGGCGTTGGTCATCACGCGCGGGCCGTTCGGGTCGCCGACGATGACCTTGTCGACCATGTTGAGGAACAGGCCGTGCTCCACCACGCCGACCGTGTTGATGAGGTCTTCGGCCAGCTCCTGCGGGTGATCGATGCGCTCCAGGTGCAGGTCCACCACGAAGTTGTTCTCGTCGGTGCGCACTTCCTTGCCGTCGGCGTCAAGACGAAGCACCGGCTTGTAGCCGCGGGCCTCGAACTTCTTGATGACTTGGCCGGCACCGAACGGAATGACCTCGACCGGCAGCGGGAACTTGCCGATGGTGTCCACAACCTTGGACTCGTCCACGATCCACACGATCTGGTTGGAGTTGGTGGCCACGATCTTCTCCCACAGCAGAGCAGCGCCGCCGCCCTTGATGCCGTTGAAGTTCTTGTCGACTTCGTCGGCGCCGTCAATGGTCACGTCGATGTGGTCCACGTCGTCGATGTCCACGATCTTGATGCCGTAGCTCTCGGCCTGGGCCTGCGTGCGGCGAGACGTGGTCACGCCAGTGAACTCAAGACCTTCCTCCTGATGACGGCGGCCGAGCTCGTCCACCAGGAACTTCACGGTCGAACCAGTGCCGAGGCCTGCGATCATGCCGTTTTCAACGAGCTTGGCGGCTTCGATGCCGGCCGCCTTCTTCAGCGCATCCTGCTGTGCCTTATCCATGGTTTCTCCTTTGCCATCCTTGCCTCCGCCGCACGGATCAACGGCGTGAAGCCTTATCTCCTATCCTAACGCGAATGAGCGATTTTGTGTCATCGTGTCCGATTGCGGTACATATTCGTGTGTTTGGGTGTCAGTGTCGTACGAATGGTGCGTTGGTGATGGTCAGGTTGCCGTCGCCGTCCACATAGCCTTCGATTTCGATGCTGCCTTTGATCGGCATCGGCTGCCCGTTGAAATACGGGCTCGTTTTCGGCGCGGGGGAGAAGGTCAGCGTACCGGATACCGTCAGCCCGCTGGGCTTTGCGGGGGGTACAGGTTGCGTTGATTGTACAGGTTGCGTTGATTGTGCCGCTAAGGGTGACGAAGACTTGGTCTCCGGCCTTGCGGCATCCGTCTGATCCGTCGCCGCATCCGCTTTGCCGTCCAATACCAATTGCACGTCTGGAGGCACATCGGTGCCATGTGCGTATTCGGAGCCCAGCAGCGACTGCCAGCCTTCAATCGGTAGATAGCCGTCGCGCGCACCCGAACGGCAATCGCCCGCATAGGTGCGTGCCAGTTCATCGACCAGCTCATTGCCTTCGTTGCCGGCGTGACCTTTGACCCATCGGAAATCCACCGGGCCAGGGCGTTGCGAGATTTCACGGTCGATCGCCTGAATAAGCTCTTTGTTCTTCACGGGTTTTTTCTGTGAATTTTTCCAGCCATTCTTCTTCCAGCCTTTGACCCACTTGGTCGAGCAATTGATGGCGTACTGCGAATCCGATTCGATGAGCAATGGCTCAGGGCCCGGATGCGCTCGCAAAGCTTCCAACACTGCGCACAGTTCGCCAATCTGGTTGGTGCCGTTGGTCGCGCCGCCGGCGTCGTAGCCGTGGTCGTCGTGCTTATGGCCAGGCTTGCCGCCGGCGTTCTGCTCATGATCGGCCCAGGCCCAGCCCATTGGCCCGTTTGGATTCCCTAATGCGGAACCGTCTGTGGATACTGTGATAGTCATGTTCTCCACCCTAACGCAAGCTGTGCAATCTCTTGCTGAAGTGGGGCTGCCCAGCGCGAGGCAAAACAACGTAGTGAAGAGTGTGAATAACATCACACCTAGCCAAAACCGTGGCACTCGGTTCAGGCGGCATGGCCTTGGCTCCCGGCCTGCCGCTCGGTCTTGCTGGTTCATCCGACGCCGCTTAGGATTGGATGCCTCCGACATTCTGGACCGTAAGCTCGGCTTGAAGTAACGGCTGGTTCGGACGTGATTGCTGTCACGTACGGATCATGACGACAGCGCGAAGGTCCTCATCGGTTTACGTCGATGAGGACCTTCGCGCGCATTAGGGGAGTCTGTTGCGGGCTGCGCTACGCGGGTCATGCTGCGCGGGCGTGCTATGCGAACAAACTACGCGAACAAGTCGTTCAGTGCCTCGGCAATCGTCGGATGCGTGAACACCATATCGCGCAACGTGCTGGCCGGCGCGTCAAGATCCATCGCCAACTTGACGATATTGATCACCTCGTGCGACTCGACGGAAAGCAGCATCGCACCCAGAATGCGGCCAGTATTGCGTTCCACAATCGCCTTCATCAGACCATCCGGTCGCCGCATTACCTGGGCCTTCGGCACAGCGGCCACCGGCAATCGCTTGACCACATAATCCAATCCAGCCGCCTTCGCCTCGCGCTCATTCAATCCCACGCGCGAGTAAGGCGTGGCGAGGAATGTGCTCGACGGCACATGCTTGCGGTCCTTCACCGTGTACGGACGGTCGGAACCATTGAGCTGCGACCACACCACGCGATAGTCATCCAGCGAAATGTACGTGTGCTGCGGGCCGCCGTTCACATCGCCCAGAGCCCAAATGTCGGCTGCTGTGGTGCGCAGAAGATCGTCGACTTTCACGGCACCGCGTTCGGTGAGCTCCACGCCAGCTGCCTCAAGATGCAGTCCCTCGACGTTCGGCGTACGTCCGGTGGCCACCAGTACCGCGTCGGTGGTCAGGCAGAATCGGGCTTCAGCCGGCTCGGCGAACCGCGGCTCGCCATCGTCTGATGGTTTCGTTTGAACGTGTGACATCGTGGCGTGATCGGTCGGGTTGCTAGTGGGGCTGGTGGTTGTTGTAGTGTCGGTGGCGCCGGTGGCGTCGGTGGCACCGGTGATATCGGTATGAGCGTTCCCGGTGCCGGCGGGGGTGGAATCGCAAGCTTGCGATGCGCCGCGAGTCATACCCTTCACCGCAACGGACAACCTGACGCCGCCGTCAGCAGCAGGCGCGATGGCCTTGGTATCCGCGTTGAACAGGAACTTGACGCCCTGCGCTTCCAACTGTGCGCGAATCGCGGCCGCCACATCCGCATCCTCGCGCGGCAGGAACTCGGCATTGTGCTGCAGCACGGTAACCGCCGTGCCGAAATCGGCAAACATCGAGGCAAACTCAAGTCCAATGAATCCTGAACCGATAATCACCAGTCGCTGCGGCATATCGTCGAGATCCATCAGTCCAGTGCTGGTGTAGACGCCGGGCGTAGTGTGGATACCGGGAATATCCGGAATGCGCGGCGTGGCACCGGTATTGATGAAGATCTTGCTGGCGGTCACGGCGACCGGGCCCTCAGCGGTGGCGATTTCCACGCTATGAGGGCCGGTGAAGTGAGCGCGGCCGGTGATTACGGTGATGTTGTCTTGGTCGGCGAGCTTGTGATAGTTCTTGTCGCGCAGCATCGAAGTGACGCGGCGCTTCTCCTTGATAGCAGCCTCGAACGCTGCTTCGCGGGTTTCGGGAGTACTGTTCGCGCCATCCCGCCGCGCCTGTTCGGCGGACAAAATCAGTGACTTGGACGGCAAGCATCCGATATTGATGCAGGTGCCGCCGTACATGTCGGCGCTTGCCTCGGCGACGACGACCTTGCGGCCGGCTGCACTGAGCTTGGCAGCCAAGGTTTTGCCGCCCTTGCCGAATCCAATGATCAGGGCGTCGGTGGTGATAGTGGGGGAGGTGCTGGGTGTGCTGATGGCATTGGGTGTGCTGATGGACATGGTTACTTCCTTACGTATTCGAGTGATAAGAGTGCGTTGTGCTGATGTGTTGTGTGCCGTGCGGCGTCTGTTTTCTTCTTTGACTGCCGAAGCGTTATCGACTGATGCTGGCTAGGGGAAACGCGCGGGATTATTAGCCTTTGCGCTCGCTGAATATCTGTTCGGTGATGTCGTGGATGGTGGTGTGTTCGAGTTGTTCGAGGCAAGTGCGGTTGAGCCCGGCATAGATGTCGTTCATCACTGCGCCCATTGAAGATGACACCAGACAGTCCTCGTGTACGTCGCCCGGTGTCCAGTTCACTTTCACAAAAGTGGTGCCGGTGGCTTCCGCTACCGCGCGCAAAGTGATTTCGGCGGCGGGCCGGGCCAGAGCGTACCCGCCTTCAGCACCCTCTTTAGTGGCGATGAGTCCGGCTGAGGCGAGCGGTCGCATTACTTTGCGCACGCGCGCCGCATTGGTACATATGTTCTCGGCCAGGATCTGACTGGGCAGGTGTGTGGCGCGATGGTCAAGGTAGACCAATGCGTGCACTGCCAGTGAATGGTCGCCGTTCATGAAACGACCTCCTTACCGAGTCGATACTGTAACTATGATGTGTACAGTTATGATACTGTAATCATATCAGATACAGTTAGTGTGTCAAATCGGGGTTGAAGAGGTGGATGACTATGTGTATAAGTGAGGTGTCCACATGGTTATCCACAATGAATGTGCGTAAGTGAAGCTAGGACCACATACCTCGGATCGGCTTCCGTTTCCGCACCCACTACCCATATGGTGGTGTCATGAACAGGATGACCGACGGCATCACCAACTATGGAGCTCTGCCAGGCTCTATATACGATCAGCCTCCGGAAGAATCGGAGGCGGTTTTTGTTCCGCCTGAATTTGCGGGGTCATTTTCTACTGACTCGAAATACCCGACTTCTCGCGACTCGTCATCGCCGAACAGTGGTGCACATGATTCTGCAGCGACACCGACCATGAGCGAAAGCCTCGCCCAGCGCAGACGCGACATGGTCGCACGCTGCACTGAGGAAGCGAAACGGGCGGGCAAGAAGCTGCTTTTCGGCATGACCACTTCCCTCGCTCTGCAATCCGTACCGATTCCCGCCGATTGCGACCTCGACTCGGCCAAGCTGCACACTGTATCCAGCGTTAAGAGCAAGCGGTTTCGTACACGCCATGCACCACTGCAAACGCATATTTGGAAACATGCGGCTAAAGCCGCCAATGTGGAAATGAACCAACACGTGTTTGCGCTGGACCTGTTTCACGTATGGGCCCAACTTGCCCCGTATGTTTCTTTTGAGTCCCTGATTGTGCTCGGGGATGCCGTCATCGCTGCTACGAGCAAACAGCCAGTATTGGCCAAGGATCGTGATGCTGCTGCAATCTATCAGGATCTGGTGAGGTTCGTGGAGCAATTTACCCGATTCAGAGGGCGCCCGTCCTGCGTTCGAGCATTGCCTCTGATATCACCTGGTGCTGATTCGCCCAAAGAATCAGAAGAACGACTCTCTCTGGTAGCGCATGGGATTCCACGGCCGGTTGCGAACTATGTGGTGCCGGACGCGGCTTTTGCATCTGGAGCTCCCATAACGTTGGACTTAGCGTGGCCGGAGTTCAAGGTCGCTGTTGAATATGATGGCGATCATCATCGTACGAGTAAGACTCAATGGCGCCGTGACCAAGAGAAAAGGGGTGTGCTGGTCGGGCGGAGATGGCTGGTCTTCGTCGCCACGGCGGCAAGTATCGCTAACGAGGACGCTCGTGCTGAATTCGCTTTCAACGTGGCGAGGGCGCTTGCTTCGCGCGGTGCCGTATTCGAGTTTCATGTAGTTGCCATGTCTCTTGAAGAGTTGTCGCAGAGCCTGCTGTGACCATAATGTCCGAAATGGACTGATGTAAAGGCAATATTTGTACGACCTGTTGTTGTGGTGTGTGCTTGATATTGCATGCCGTTCGATTGCGATGCCTCGTAGTGATGGATTTCGTGAATGACTAGTGTTCGATTGTGGAGGGAAATGTGTCATAGTGGTCGATTGGGGGTGTTGTCGGTGCATTGAGCGTGGATTTGCGCCAATGGGTGTGGGACGCTACGCGTGTTTTGCCGATTTTTGCGTGGCGTCCCACGGCCCCTCGGGTAATGGCTGTGACGGGTGTGGCAGGAATGGCGTCTTTCCGGGGTTTCCAGTTTGAGTGTGTGGGATGGGGGAAAATGTAAAACGATTGACTTAGCTGTTGTCCCACGCTTTTGTGGGATGGCAACTCTGGAATGGGCAAATTCGTCGTGGCGTCCCACAACGATGTTAAAACTCGACCATGATGCAAGCCGACCGAACGCTTCGGCGGTCATCTGGCCGCTGTGACCCCACAATGATGATGGTAGGCAGGCGAACGTTTCGCGGTCATCTGGCCGTCCTGCCCTGCAGTGATGTTGAGAAAATGCAGTCACGGTGCATGAGGAGAACCGTTGACCTGCGTGTTTCAGTGGTCGCGAACTGCATATGCGCTAAAAAAGCTCTGCAGTGGATTGCATGAATCCAATGCAGAGCCTTATTAGTTGCGGTGAACGCGACTAACGCAGCGATTTCACTCGCTCAGGGCCTTGTCGACCACGACGGTGGCCTCGTCGAGTACCTTGTCCAGAGCCTCGGGGGAGACGAAGGACTCGGCGTACACCTTGTAGATGTTCTCGGTGCCGGAGGGGCGGGCGGCGAACCAGTTGTCCTTGGTGGTGACCTTCAGACCGCCGATCTTGGCGTGGTTGCCCGGTGCCTCGGTCAGCTTGGCGGTGATGTCTTCGCCAGCCAGGGTGGAGGCGGTCACGTCGTCGCCGGACAGTGCCGCGAACTTGGCCTTCTGCTCCAGTGTGGTCGGGGTGTCGACGCGCTTGTACCAAGACTCGCCGAAGCGCTCGACCTGCTCCTGGTGAAGCTGGGCCGGGTTCTTGCCGGTCTTGGCAGTGATCTCGGCGGCCAGCAGGTCGGGGATCAGACCATCCTTATCGGTGGTCCACACGCGGCCATCCTTGCGCAGGAAGCTCATGCCGGAGCTCTCCTCGCCGCCGAAGGCGACTTCGCCGCTGAACAGCGGGTCCACGAACCACTTGAAGCCCACCGGCACTTCGATGACCTTCGCGTTGATCGATGCGGCCACGCGGTCGATCAGGGAAGAGGAGACCAGCGTCTTGCCCACGGCTGCGCCCTCAGGCCAGCCCGGACGGTTGCCGCCGAACAGGTACTCCACGCACACGGCGATGTAGTGGTTCGGGTTCATCACGCCCCAGTTCGGGCAGACGATGCCGTGACGGTCGGCGTCCGGGTCGGTGCCGCCGACCAGATCGTACTTGTCCCAAGCGCCGGCGTTGAGCTCGTCGACCAGGCCCTTCATGGCGTACGGGGAAGACGGGTCCATGCGGATCTTGCCGTCGTGGTCGATGGTCATGAAGCGCCAGGTCGGGTCGACCTCAGGACGCACCACGCCGATGTTCAGGCCGTACTTCTCGTTGATGAGCGGCCAGTAGTTCACGGAAGCGCCGCCGAGCGGATCGATGCCCAGACGCACGCCGGAGTTGCGGATCACGTCGAAGTCGATGACGTTCTCCAGGTCGTCCACGTAGTGCTCGCGGAAGTCGAAGCCCTCGACGTACTCGGACTTGATGGCCTCCTCGTAGGGCACACGCTTGATGGACTTGAAGTCGCCGAGCAGCTCGTTGGCGCGAGCGGCGATGGCATTGGTGGTCTCGGCCGGAGCCGGGCCGCCGGTGACGGGGTCGTACTTGAAGCCACCGTCGGTGGGCGGGTTGTGGGACGGCGTGACGACGATGCCGTCGGCGAGGCCCTCGCCCTCGAAGCGCTGGGTGCCGTCGGCCGCACGGTTGTGGGTCAGGATGGCCTGGGAGACCACCGGGGTGGGCACGAAGTCGTCACGGGAATCGACGCGTACGTGCACGCCGTTGGCGACGAGCACCTCGATGGCGGTCTTCTTGGCCGGGCCGGACAGCGCGTGGGTGTCGGAGCCGAGGTACAGCGGGCCGGTGACGCCGGCCTTCTTGCGGTATTCGGCGATGGCCTGGGAGATGGCGATGATGTGGGCCTCGTTGAACGAGGTCTTCAGGGACGATCCGCGGTGGCCGGAGGTGCCGAAGATGACACGCTGCTCGGGGACTTCGGGATCGGGGACGAGGTCATAGTATTTGCCGATAACCTCATCGACATTGATCAGATCTGCTGGGGTGGCGGGCTGACCCGCATTGTTTGCTACCATGCTCCCTATTCTGCCACGTTTTTTCGCCACGTTGGGTACGATTATGTTAAGAGTTGTCAACTTTTGTGCGAATCGTGTGCCGGTTGTCTAGCGCTTGGTCATTTCCTCCTCGATTTCCTCCAGCGACTTGCCGTTGGTCTCGGGCACCAAGCGCATCACGAACGGGATGGACAGGGCCGAAAACACGCCGAAAATCGCGAACGGGCCGCCCACATTGTTGCCGAACGCATCGAGCAGCACGAGGAAGAACTGGGAGACGATGAAGTTGCCCAGCCAGTTCGCCGCCGAGCCGAAGGAGGAGCCGATGCCGCGCACGCTCAGCGGGAAGATCTCGCCGATAAGCACCCAGGCGATCGGGCCCCACGAGACCGCAAAGCCGAGGATATAGAAAGCGATGAGAATCATCGTCGGCACGGCCAGCACGGCCACGTCGCCCACGAAGTTCATCACGGCGAGCACTGCGAGCGAAACGGTCATCACGATGGAACCGAAGATCAGCACGCCCTTGCGCGGGAAGCGATCCATGATAAGCGTGGCCACGATGGTGCTCACGAAGTTCACCACGCCGATGCCCACCGACACCCAGATTGCGTCGCCTTCAGGGAAGCCGAAGCCTTTGATGAACACCTGCGGCAGGAAGTAGATCACCGAGTTGATGCCCACGAGCTGCTGGAACAGCATGATGCCAATGGCGGCCACCAGCGCCGGACGAGCGATACGGAACAGTTCGCGCACGCCACCCTTGGTGTCCTGTGCGGCCACGGCCTTGATTTCGTCCAGCTCAATCTGCACCTGGGTCTGATCCACGTCCTTGCGAATCAGCGTAAGCACTTTGAAGGCGTTGCAGGTGTCGCCCTTGTTCACCAGATAACGCGGGGATTCGGGCAGCAGCAGGCCGCCGAGCAGCAACAAGGCGGCCGGCACCAGCGCCGAACCGAGCATCCAGCGCCAGTCGCGGATGCCGAAGAGGTTGTGGTTCAGGAATCCGAGGTTGGAGGCGTAGGCCAGCAGAATGCCGAAGGTGACCATGAGCTGGAAGAGCGTGGACAGCGAGCCGCGACGCTCCTTCGGCGCCAGTTCGGCCAAGTACGCCGGGGTCAGGGCAGAAGCCGCGCCGACCGCGAGGCCCAGGATGATGCGGGCGCACACCATCATCGCGAATCCGGTGGAGGAGGCGCACAGGCCTGAGCCGAGCAGGAACAGCAGCGCGGAGACGATGAGCAGCTTCTTGCGGCCGAACCGGTCAGACAGCGCGCCGATCGACAACGCGCCTGCGCACGAGCCGATCAGCACCGAGGAGGTGATGAAGCCGGTCTGGGAGACGCTCAGGCCGAAGTCTGATTCGATAAGCGGGGAGGCGCCGGAGATAATGCCGGTGTCGAAACCGAACAGCATGCCGCCGAGCGCGCCGAAGGTGAAGATGAATGCGCTGTTGAGCGGGAAGCGCGTGGAGAAGCCGTGTGATTCGGCGGCTTCGAGGTCCTCGATTGCGTTTGCTGCCGCGTTTGTGGCCGCGTCCGCCACCCCGGCCACGCCGGTTTCGATGGTTTCGATTGCGGTGGCCGCTGCACCGGTTGCGCCGGTCTCCTGTGCCGCGGATGCCGTCTGCTTCGATACGGGTGATGCCGTCGTCGTCATTGCCTTGTCCTTTCGCCGTTGACGGGCCGCGCCTGCCGCGTGGCCCCTCTGCCGCATGCAAGGTCAGGCTTCGATTGCCTGAAGTCGCCCGAAAACAAAAAAAGACCTGGAACAACGTGGAATTCGCATATTACGATACACAAATTCCACGTCACTCCAGGTCTTGCCTCATTTTGAGTAACAACCCTGCTACGCAACGTGTGTGAAAGATAGGATACGACTTTCTCGGTCGCGACACTCCGAATAGGCGGCAAAAAACGATGATTTTTGACAACGATTGCAGGATTCTGCATGGTGGAATGAAGTCGGAATGGGCGCTGCGGCAAATACGGAGAACGGGTGCGGCGGAACACCATAGCGGAACGCTATCGCGGAGCACCGTAGCGCATAGTTGCCGTTTCGCGATGCTTTGCCGGCATTGCCGTGCTTTTGGGGCACCCAGCGCCGATAATGGAACACAGTGGCATACGGCAGCAAGGAGGAACCGTGGCGAACGCATCGAACGCAACGCCTGCAGTGATTGCGGCGTGCATCGTTGATGCCGTTGGCGGCTCCGCGAACATCACCAACCTGACCCATTGCGCCACGCGACTGCACTTCGAACTGGACGACGCCGGCCAGGTCAGCCAGCACGGTCTCGAATCCATCCCCGGAGTCCTCGGCGCATTCCCGCGAACCGGCAATCGTTATCAGGTCATCATCGGCGGAGCGGTCGCCTCGGTGTACGAGCAGATCGTTCGGATGCAGGCAGCGCGATTGACTCCGGCAACGCAATTACCATCGGCGGCGTCGCGGCCAACGCAGTCCGCGCAATCCACTCAGTCAACGCAATCCACTCAGTCAACGCAATCCACTCAGTCAACGCAATCCACTCAGCCTACGCAGCCTACGCAGTCCGCGCCGAACCTTTCCGACGACGTCGCACCATCGCGCGATACCGACACCGAGCAGAGTCACGGCCCATCCAATACATCCCGTCACTTCACGCCTCGTACCGTCCGCGAGTGGGGCAGTGCCGCCCGCGCTTGGGCTGCCGCGTTTTTCGACTACCTGTCTGACTCGTTCCGCCCGATTCTGGGTGTACTGCTCGGTGCCTCGCTGGTCATCGCCATCGTCAACGTGATCGTTGCACTCGGCATCGTGCCTGACGGCGAGACCTCCGCCGGCTGGATACTACTCAAGGCGATTTGGGAGGGTGTGTTCACCGTTCTGCCGATTATGATCGCCTACAATGCGGCCAAGAAACTGGACGTCGACCCCTGGCTCGGCGGCGCGATTATGGCCGCGCTGATGACCCCGCAGTTTACTGGCGTGATGTCCGGAATGTCCGGGACATCCGTATCCAGCGCCCTCTCCGGGGCGATTCAATGCTCGGCCAACGCCGTATTCGGCGCCGAAACCTGCACCGTGTCGGCGTTCGGCATGCCGATTCAACTCAACGACTACGGCGGCAACGTCTTCGTGCCGTTGCTCATGGCTGCCGTGCTCGCCGTGGTCTACCACGGGTTGAAGCGCGTCATTCCCGACAGCGTACAGCTGGTGTTCGTGCCATTCCTCTCACTGGTCGTCGTTTTTGCGCTCACCATACTGGTCATCGGGCCTCTGGGAATATGGCTCGGCGGTGGGCTGGGAGCGGCCACAGCATGGCTTAACGCGCACGTGCCGTTCCTATTCGCGCTCATCATCCCGATGCTCTACCCGTTTCTCGTGCCGCTCGGTCTGCACTGGCCGTTGAATGCCCTGATGCTGATGAACATTCAGGCGCTCGGCTACGATTTCGTCCAAGGTCCGATGGGTGTATGGAACTTTGCCTGCTTCGGTGCCACCGCTGGCGTGCTCGTGCTGGCCGTACGCGGCAAGGATTCGGCCATGCGGCAGACCGCGGTGGGGGCGTTGCTCGCGGGATTGCTGGGTGGCGTTTCGGAACTGAGCCTGTACGGCATCCATCTGCATCACCGCCGCGTCTACCGCTGGCTGCTCGCCGGCTGCGCGGCCGGCGGAGTGACCAGCGCGGTGCTTGGCTGGCTGTTCCCGTCCGTGCTGCCATCCGGTCAGATGGTCCGGGGCGTCACGACTACGGCGTTCGCCTTCTCCTCGTTGCTGACGATTCCGGTGTTTGACAGAATGTGGGTGTACGCGCTGTCCATCGCCGTTGCGTTTGTAATGGCGATGGTGCTGACGGTGCTGTTCGGGTACCGTACGCCGCCGCGCGCCACGGAGGCGCAGATGGTCTCGGCGGGCGAGAACGTACGCTCGCAGGATGCGGTGAGAGGGATTGGCGCGACATCGTCGGATGCGGAGTCTGCGGAAGATTCCCCATCGCGGCCTGCCTCCGATCGGACTCCTGACTCCAACGCCATCCTGTCGCCGGTCGCCGGCCGGTTGATGAATCTGGAAGCGACTGGCGATCCGGTGTTCGCCTCCCGCGCGCTGGGGGAGGGCGTAGGCGTCGTGCCGGAGACGACCGGTGAGACAGCCGTGCTCGCACCGGTCAGTGGCATGCTGAAAACCGTGGCCCGAACCGGCCATGCCTTCGGCATTAAAACCGATGGCGGCATCGAGGTGCTGGTTCATATCGGCATTGACACCGTCGATATGGATGGCGAGGGATTCGCTGTGGTCGTGGCTAAAGGCGAGCGGATCGCGGCGGGAGAGCCACTGGCCACCGTGGATTTCGGCAAAGTCGCGGCGGCCGGGCACAGCGTTGTGGTGGTGGTGACGGTGGTCAACGCCGCTGAACTGACCGTGGTCACGCCGTTGATCGGCGACGGTAGCGGCGACAACAACGGCGGTGACTGCAAAACCGTATCAGCCGGCAGCCCGATCATCGATGTGGAACAATGACGTTGCGAAAGGATGCCATGGAAATACTGCGAGTGTTCAACAACAACGTCGTGCTCGCCAAAGGCGGCGACGGCGGTGAGGTGATTCTCACCGGCCGTGGACTGGGGTTCCAGGCCAAGCCGGGGCAGACGGTCGACGAGTCGAAAGTCGTGCGCACCTTCGTGCCGTCGGACGGGCGTGACCCGGACCATCTGGCGCAGATGCTGGCGGACATTCCGCCCGAAATCATCCGCGTGGTCGTCGAATCCATGCAGGAAGCCGGACTGGGGGAGCGTGAGACCGGCAGCACCACGCTGGTCATGGCCTTGTCGGATCACGTGGCGAATGCGGTGGAGCGGGTGCGGCGCGGCATCGACATTACCTACCCGCTGCTCGGCGAGGTGAGCAACCTGTACCCGCAGGAATACGCGCAGGGGCGTGCGATGCTCGCATCGCTCAATGCGCGGCTCGACGTCACGCTGCCGGACGGCGAGGCCACCGCGCTTGCCATGCATCTGGTCAACGCCGGCTTCGCCACCGGCGACCTGTCCTATACGTATACGATGACGGGCGTGATCCAGCAACTGCTTGACATTATCGACCACAGCTACGGCATCACGTTGGACCGCAGTTCCGTGAATGTGGGCAGGTTCATCACCCATCTGCGTTACCTGTTCGTACGCATCCACCAGCACCAGCAACTGACGGATGAGCCGGCACCGGTGATGAAGGTGATTCGTGAGTCCTATCCCGCCGCGCTACGATGCGCGCGAACCATCGCCTCCCTGCTCGAACTGCGCCTCGACACGGATATCAGCGACGACGAAACCGCCTATCTGGCAATGCACGTCGCCCGAGTCACCGGCCACGCATCGTAGTAACGGATTAGCGGATTGGCTCGAGCGTGCCGGTCATTTCGGCGAAATCCGAGGTGGCGTTTGAGGCAGCGGCCTGTGCGGTCTTTTCCAGCGCGGAGGCGTCGGGTACGCGCACGATCAGCGCGCGATGATCCACTGAGAAACGAATATGTTTGGTCTCCGGTAGCATGTCGCCGTCCACCTGCGCTTTGGCCGGCTTTTCCAATGTGATTTCGGCACTGACGCCCTGAACCTGTTCGATGGTCGAGTTCGTGGACAGCGGGTTCTGTTCGGGCTTGCCGATGATCGTCTGGTGCACCACGTCGCCGAACAGGTTGGCCCAGCCGAGGATGCCGCCGGTGGTGTCGATGATTTCGAAGTCCAGCAGACCATCGTCATAGGATGCCGCCGGCATCAGCGAGAACATGGGAATCTGGCCGCAGTTGCCGGCCATCACCGTGCGGAAATCGAGATTCTTGATGGTGTGGGTCGAGCCGTCGGCGCTGGTGACTGTCAGCGTGCCGCGGAACTTCGGCGCGAACAGGTTCTTCACGCCGCCCACGAAGTAGGCGAGCCAGCTGATGTTCGCCTTGAGCTCGGGGTTGGTGTCGTCGATCATGGCCGCATCGAAGCCGATGCCGGCGATGATGAGGAAGGCGTGGCCGTGGTCGTCCTCCGGGTGGTCGAGCAGGGTGAGACGGCCCATGTCCACCAGGCGGGAGCCGTGGGAGGTGGCCACGGTCAGCGCGGCGTCGATATCGTCCACGGGAACGCCCATATTGCGGGCAAACAGGTTGCCGGTGCCGATGGGGATGATGCCCAGCGCATGGCCGGTGCCGGAGACGGCGCTCGCCACCGTGCGCACCGTGCCGTCGCCGCCGACCGCGATCACCACGTCGGCGCCGTCCTCCAGCGCCTCAAGCGCGCAGACCCTGCCGTCCTTGTCAAGCTGGGTGTCGTAGAAGCGGATGCGATTGAGCCCCTTGGCCTCGCAGAACCTCTGGATATGCAGCCTGCGGGCTTCGGCCTGCGGTTTGGACGGATTCACGATGAAGGCGTACTGCACCTCGTCGTCCCGGCGCTTCTCCAGCGTCTGAGCCAGCTTGCGGCGGCGCTGCGCGCGCAGAGCGATGACGATGACGGCGATGAGCACCACCACAATGGCGATTGCGGCGATGATCAGAAACACGGTGAGGGCAGGCTGAGGCATGGCTCCTATTGTTATCGGTGGGGAGGTCGTTTGCGGCCATGGTGCGCCGTACGTGAACATTTCCTGCACGCAACAGCCCCGTGGGGCGTGATTATGGTTCAATCGCGTCTCATCTGACGAAATTGGCCGGGTGGACCCGTCCGCGGACTTTCCCGGGCTTCCCTGTGATTTCCGCGTGACTCCCGCGCATTCGGCCATTGTCGGTGTCTGCTTACGCGGCTAGTCTGGTGCCCATGCTTGATATTCAATTCATCCGTGAACACACCGATATCGTCAAGGAATCCCAGCGCAAGCGCGGCGAGTCCGTGGAGCTCGTCGACGAAGTGCTCTCCTCCGACACCGCACGTCGTGAGGCGCTGAAGGCCTTCGAAGAGGCTCGCGCCCAGCAGAAGGAAATCGGCAAGAAGGTCGCCTCCGCCCCGGCGGACGAGAAGGCCAAGCTCATCGCCGAAACCAAGGAACTGTCCCAGAAGGTCTCCGAATACAAGTCCAAGGCCGATTCCGCAGCCGAGGAATACACCACCGCCATGTGGAAGCTCTCCAACATCGTGGAGCCCGAAGCTCCCGAAGGCGGCGAGGATGACTACGTGGTCGTCAAGAAGGTTGGCCAGATTCGCGACTTCGCGGCCGAAGGCTTCGAGCCCAAGGACCACCTGACCCTCGGCACCGGCGTGGCCGGCATCGACATGCGCCGCGGCGTCAAGGTCGGCGGCTCCCGCTTCTATTTCCTGCGTGGCCAGGTGGCCCGCATGCAGATTGCCATGCTCACCATGGCCGTGGACCAGGCCGAAGAGCACGGCTTCACGCTGGCCATCACCCCGACGCTCGTGCGCCCCGAGGTCATGCGCGGCACCGGCTTCCTGAACTCCCACGCCGACGAGATCTACCGTCTGCGCGAGCCCGATGACCAGTACCTGGTCGGCACTTCCGAAGTGGCGCTCGCCGGCATGCACGAGAACGAGATCCTCGACCTCGGCAACGGCCCGCTGCGCTACTGCGGTTGGTCCTCCTGCTACCGCCGCGAGGCCGGTGCCGCAGGCAAGGATACTTCCGGCATCATCCGCGTCCACCAGTTCGACAAGGTGGAGATGTTCGTTTACGCCAAGCAGGAGGACTCCTACAAGGAGCACGAGCACCTGCTGGCCATGGAACAGGAGATGCTCGCCAAGGTCGAGGTGCCCTACCGCATCATCGATACCGCCGCCGGCGACCTCGGTTCCTCCGCCGCCCGTAAGTTCGACTGCGAGGCTTGGGTGCCGACCCAGGGCCGTTACCGCGAGCTCACCTCCACCTCGAACTGCACCGAGTACCAGGCTCGCCGCCTGAACATCCGCGAGCGTATGGAAGACGGCGGCACCCGCCCGGTCTCCACCCTGAACGGCACGTTGGCCACCACCCGTTGGCTGGTCGCCATCATGGAGAACCACCAGCAGAAGGACGGCTCCATCGAGATCCCGAAGGCCATGCGCGCCTACATGGGCGGCAAGGAAGTCATCGAGCCCACTAAGTGGGAGGCCTGAGTCTCATCGTGCTTTAGCTCCCTTTAATGGGGGAGCTGTCAGCGTAGCTGACTGAGGGAGAGATCGCTAATAGCCAGCAGGCGAATCCAAGACCGACCGCACTGCCGAATATCAACATCCCTCCCTTCTGTATAATGAATACTTGCGCGTGTGAACGCGCATCAGGACAGGTGTCTGAGCGGCCTAAAGAGACGGTCTTGAAAACCGTTGAGGGGCAACCCTCCGCGAGTTCGAATCTCGCCCTGTCCGCGAACCGAGGCCTGGGCAACATGCCCAGGCCCTTTTTCTTTTTCTGGAACCTGTCTTCTTGATCGCCACCGGGGTGCTGATATATTGGTTTGTGATGCCGTAACATGCGGTGTCCCCGTTGATATGACGGGCCAATCGGCGTGATCCGATAAGAAAAGGCCCGACGTTTGCAGCATCGGGCCTTTGCGTTGATTACCGGCTTGCGCCTTTAATCAACAAGGTTGCAAGATGAATCATATCACGATGCACGGTAGTCTGACCGTGAACGGGCGCACCGTGATCGTCCATGTGGGCGATGGCGAGGCGAACGCCACGGTTGACGGCACGCACTTCAACGTGCGTAGCCTGTGGCATCTCTACCAGTTGCTGAGACTGCTCGTGTAGCGTCTCATTAAGGCGCGGTGCCCCCTAGTCGGGTATCGCGCCGGCAACCTGAAAACCGATAATGTTGGCAAGTGCTTGCAATTTGTGGTGGACGATTGCAAGCTAACGTCTTGGATTGTTGCCGCTATCCAATATCTCATTAGGTCTACCGGTGTACCAAAAGTACGTTGCTTTGTAAGGGGAGTTAATGAAATGAACAAACCCGCACAATCGAGCATCGAATCGGTTTAATGCCACTCACCTCAACGGGACGCGCGGTAATTGTTAGCTAAGTTGACAATAAAAGAGCAAAGGTCTAAATTAGCAATCAGTCATCACGCTGAGGTGATGATTTCACTAGGAAGGAGTAGAGATATGGTATCGCACAACAAGCGCATCGTGGCTGCTCTTGCCGCGGTAGCAGCAATGGGTATTGGTTTGGCCGGTTGCGGCGGCAGCGACACTGCCGGCGACACGAAGTCCGGCAGCGATGGCGGTGTGGTCAACATCACCTATATGCATCGTCTGCCCGATTCCGAAGGCATGACCTTGGTCAACGACATTGTGGCCAAGTGGAACAAGGAGCACCCGAACATTCAGGTCAAGGCCACCAAGTTCGATGGCAATGCCGCCGACATGATCAAGAAGCTCGAGACCGACGTCAAGGCTGGCAATGCGCCGGATTTGGCTCAGGTCGGTTACGCCGAGGTTCCTGAGGTCTTCACCAAGGGCCTTCTGCAGGATGTCACCGATGAGGCCGCCAAGTACAAGGACGATTTCGCTTCCGTCCCGTTCGCACTGATGCAGGTGGACGGCAAGACCTACGGTCTGCCGCAGGACACCGGCCCGCTGACTTACTTCTACAACGCCGCTGAATTTGAGAAGCTCGGCATCACCGTGCCGAAGACCGCTGACGAGCTCATTGAGACCGCCAAGAAGACCGCTGCCCAAGGCAAGTACATCATGACCTTCACACCTGATGAGGCCATGATGATGATGTCCGGCCAGGCCGGCGCTTCCGGTCCGTGGTACAAGGTCGACGGCAACTCCTGGGTTGTCAACACCCAGACTAAGGGCTCCAAGGCCGTGGCCGATGTCTACCAGCAGCTGATCGACAACAAGGCCGCCCTCACCAACCCGCGTTGGGATGCATCGTTTGATAACTCCATCCAGTCCGGTCAGCTGATCGGCACCGTGGCCGCCGCTTGGGAAGCCCCACTGTTCATCGATTCCGCCGGTGGCACTGGTGCTGGTGAGTGGAAGGTCACCCAGCTCGGTGACTGGTTCGGCAATGGCACCAAGACCGGCGCCAATGGTGGTTCCGGTGTGGCCGTGCTCAAGGGTTCCAAGCACCCGGCCGAAGCCATGGAGTTCCTTGACTGGTTCAACACCCAGGTTGATGACCTTGTCTCCCAGGGCCTTGTCGTGGCCGCCACCACCGCGGATGCCAAGACCCCGCAGAAGTGGTCCGACTACTTCAGCGGACAGGATGTCATGGCTGAGTTCAAGACCGCGAACGACAACATGGGTGACTTCACCTACATGCCTGGCTTCTCCGCAGTCGGCGCTGCAATGAAACAGACCGCCGCCAAGGCTGCCGATGGTTCTGCCAAGGTTTCGGATGTGTTCGACACCGCTCAGAAGACCTCGGTGGATACGCTGAAGAACCTCGGTCTGTCCGTCAAGGAGTGACCTCACTAGGTCTTGTCAACGGGCCGGCTTGAAATAGCCGGCCGTCCAAGACCTCCGATGCCTCGCATCACCATAGCGAAAGGCCGGGGCACATACTCCGGCCTTCCGTATTGTTTGGGGGTATTGCTGCAGGGGCGCTGTGGCCCTTGTCATTTGTTTTACTGTTCTTTGCAAAGACAGGTTTTGTATTATGACTGCATCCACTACTCAGGCGAAGGGCAAAGCACCTAGGCGTGCCGCCGCCAAGCCGAAGCGGTCCGGCGCTCAGAAGCGCGAGAACCGCACCGGCTGGGCGTTCATGGCACCGTTCGCCGTCCTGTTCACTTTCGTGTTCATCTTGCCCATCATCTGGGCCATCTATTCCAGCTTCTTCCGTCAGGTCACCGAGGGCGGTGGCGCATACGGCGGTGGCGAGCTGGTCAATAAATTCGTAGGATTCCAGAACTTCCAGTATGCTATTACTTCCGGCAACTTCTGGTCCGGCGTCGGCAGGGTGCTGATCTACACCCTGATTCAGGTGCCGATCATGATCATCGCCGCACTGGCGTTGGCCATCGTCATCGACTCGTTCGTGGTCAAGCATGTCACCGGTTTCCGTCTGGGCTACTTCCTGCCCTACGCCATCCCCGGCGTCGTGGCCTCGATTATCTGGGTCTACCTGTACAACGGCCAAATCTCGCCGATCGTCAAGGGACTTGCCGCCATCGGCGTCAATGTGGACTTCTTCAACAAGAACATCGTGCTCGGCTCGATGGCCAACATCACCACATGGACCTTCACCGGCTACAACATGCTGATTTTCCTTGCCGCACTGCAGGCCATCCCGCATGACCTCTATGAGGCCGCCCGTATCGACGGCGCCAATGGTTGGCAGATTGCCACGAAGATCAAGCTGCCGAACGTGCGTGGCGCGGCCCTGCTGGCCATGCTGCTTTCCATCGTCGGCACCATTCAGCTGTTCAACGAACCGCAGATCATGTCTACGGCTGATCCGGGTATTTCCAAGTCGTATACACCGATGATGATGGCCATGAACACTTCTCAGGGCACCATTACCCCGTCTGGTGACGGTCCGGCCTCGGCCATCGCCATTGTCATGGCTCTGATCGCAGGTGTGCTTGCCGTGCTGTACACCTTGGCCGAAAGGAAGGTGAACGAGTAATGAGCTCCGCAACCGTTGAAGAACGCGCCCGCAAAAAGGCCGAGCGCAAGCTCGAAAAGCAGCGTCAGGCTGCGCAACACGATTTGCCTCGCTCCATGCGACCGTCCGCGGCCGTGAAGACCCTCACCGTGGTGCTGCTGGTACTGGTGTTGATCTACTTCCTGTTCCCGATTTACTGGGCCATCATCGCGTCCACCAAGACGCCGGCCCAGATGACCGGTAGCAACGGCATGTGGTTTGCTGTGCCGCTTGACCAGCTGCCCAATGCCATCGCCACTAACTATTCCAAGCTGCTTGGCTGGACTCGTGGCAACTTCTGGCGCTGGGTGCTGAACTCCCTGATCTACTCGGGCGTCTCGGCATTGATCGGCACCATCGTGTCTGTGATGGCTGGCTACGCCACCGCAAAATTCAACTTCCGCGGCAAGAACGCGGCCATCGGCATCATTATGGCCTGCATGCTCATGCCGTCCGCCCTGCTGACCATCCCGATGTACTCGATCTTCCACACGTTGCACCTGACCAACACTATGCTCTCGATCATCATCCCGTGCTGCGTTTCGCCGTTCGGCTTCTTCCTGGGCCGCACGTACGCACAGAGTTCGGTGCCGGACGAACTGCTTGAAGCCGCCCGCATCGACGGCGCGAGCGAGGCGAGGATCTTCTTCACCATCGTGCTGAGGCTCCTGGCCCCGGCCATGGTGACGATTTTCCTGTTCCTGTTCGTGGCCACGTGGAACAACTTCCTGCTGCCGTTGATGATGGTGTCTTCCGACACCTTGAAGCCCGTGACCCTCGGTCTGTACGGCATGGTCTCGCTGGCCACGTTCACCGATCGCGGCGCCCTGATGATGGGTGCGTTGCTCGGCGTGCTGCCCGTGATCGTGCTGTTCCTCGGCCTCCAGCGCTACTGGCAGTCCGGCCTCGCCGCCGGTGCCGTCAAGGGCTAACCAATCCGCTGCCCGGCATGTCGTGTCACTCCTTCCGGTGCCGGGCAACGTCCCTCCCATATTCAGTGACACGATTCCAATCGTCCGGCGTCACCGTAAGCGTCAAGGATCTACGCAGTCAGGGTCCCAGGGCCCGCGATGACGCCGGTCATTTTGTATGCGACGAATTCGTCGCTTTGTAGTTTTTTGATGACCAACCCCACAAAGGAGCACTCATGACCAGCACCGGCCGCTTCACGCTGCCCAGTGAAGAGAATTTTGCCGAAAAGACCAAGGAACTCGCCGAATTGTGGGGTGCGGACGCCATCCGCAACTCCGACGGCACGCATCTGGACGAGGCAGTGCTCGCTCTTGGCAAGAAAATCTACAGCGCCTACTTCCCGACCCGCGCCCACAACGAGTGGATCACCCTGCACATGGACGAGACCCCGCAGGTCTACCTGCTGACCGCCCGTATCCTGGCCGAGTCCAACGCGGTGGATGTGCCGCTGATGGACGGTTTCTTCGAGGAACAGCTCAAGCCTAACCGTGACGCCGACCCTCATAAGTACTGGGAAGTCGTGGACCGCACCACGGGCGAGGTCGTGGACCCGTCCGGCTGGACGCTCGACCCGGGCGAGGACACCGTGCACGTGACCGCTGCCGTGCCGATGCACGAATACACGGTGAGTTTCCTGGCCTACATCATCTGGGACCCGGTCGAGATGTACAACCACCTGACCAATGATTGGGGAGACAAGGAACACGAGATTCCGTTCGACATCTACCATCCGGCCACCCGCAAGTTCGTGTTCGATACGTTCGAGCAGTGGCTGAAGGACAGCCCGCAGGTGGATGTGGTGCGTTTCACCACGTTCTTCTACCAGTTCACGCTCCTGTTCGATGCCAAGCGTCGCGAAAAGGTGGTCGACTGGTTCGGTTGCGCCTGCACCGTGAGCCCGCGCGCATTGGACGATTTCGAGAAGGAGTACGGTTACCGTCTGCGTCCGGAGGATTTCGTGGATGGCGGTGCCTACAACTCCGCGTGGCGCGTGCCCCGCAAGGCGCAACGCGACTGGATTGACTTCCTCTCCGGATTCGTGCGCGAGAACGTCAAGCGGCTTGCCGACATGTCGCACGCGGCAGGCAAGGAAGCCATGATGTTCCTTGGCGACCAGTGGATCGGTACCGAACCGTATAAGGACGGGTTCGAAAAGCTGGGTTTGGATGCGGTCGTCGGCTCCATCGGAGACGGCACCACCACCCGCATGATCGCGGACATTCCGGGCGTCAAATACACGGAAGGACGCTTCCTGCCGTACTTCTTCCCCGACACGTTCTACGAGGGCAACGACCCGAGCATCGAAGGCCTCGACAACTGGCGTAAGGCCCGCCGCGCGATCCTGCGTTCGCCGATCGGCCGTATGGGCTACGGTGGCTACCTCTCCTTGGCCGCCAAGTTCCCGAAGTTCGTGGACACGGTGACCCATATCGCCGACGAATTCCGCGACATCCACGACCGCACCGGTGGGGTGGCCGCCGAAGGCGAGCTCAACGTGGCGATTCTGAATTCCTGGGGCAAGATGCGTTCCTGGATGGCGTTCACCGTGGCACACGCCCTGCCCAACAAGCAGACCTACTCCTACTACGGCATTCTGGAATCCCTGTCCGGCATGCGCGTGAACGTGCGGTTCATCAGCTTCGACGACGTACTCGCGCATGGCATCGATAGTGATATCGACGTAATCATCAACGGCGGCCCGGTCGACACCGCATTCACCGGCGGCGACGTGTGGACCAACCCGAAGCTCGTGGAAACCGTGCGCGCCTGGGTGCGTGGTGGCGGCGCGTTCGTGGGCGTGGGCGAGCCGAGCTCGGCACCGCGCTTCCAAGCGGGCCGGTTCTTCCAGCTGGCCGACGTGATTGGCGTGGACGAGGAGCGCTATCAGACCCTCTCCGTGGACAAGTACTTCCCACCGGTGGTGCCGGACCACTTCATCACCGCCGATGTGCCGGTCGACCCGGCGGCCCGCGAGGCTTGGGAACAGGCCGGCTACCGCATCCCGCTGAGCGGTTGCGGCGGTGGGCAGTCCATCAAGCCGTTGGGCGGCATCGACTTCGGCGAACCCGTGCTCAACACGTATCCGGTCAATGAAAACGTGACCCTGCTGCGCGCGGACGGCGGGCAGGTGCAGCTCGCGACCAATGATTATGGCGAAGGCCGCGGTGTGTACATCTCCGGTCTGCCCTATTCGGCGGCCAACGCCCGACTGCTGGAACGCGTGCTGTTCTACGCCTCCCACAACGAAGACAAGTATGCGGCTTGGAGCTCGTCCAACCCGGAGTGCGAGGTGGCGCACTTCCCCGAGCAAGGGTTGTACTGCGTAATCAACAACACCGATCAGCCGCAGAAGACCACGGTGACTTTGGCCGACGGTACCACCGAGGACTTCGACCTGCCCGACAGCGGCATCGCATGGCGTGAAGCCTGATTCCCGCGTTTTGGAGAACGGACCCATCATGACCGAAATCAATGAAGTTTTATTCGGCATCGCCTCGCATTTTGCGCTGGAAGGTGCCGTGACCGGCATCGAACCTTACGGAGACGGCCATATCAACACCACCTATCTGGTGACCACGGACGGCCCCCGCTACATCCTCCAACAGATGAACACCAGCATCTTCCCCGATACGGTGAATCTGATGCGCAATGTCGAACTGGTCACCTCCACTCTCAAGGCTCAGGGCAAAGAGACGCTGGACATTGTGCCCACCACCTCCGGCGCCACCTGGGCCGAGATCGATGGCGGCGCATGGCGCGTCTACAAGTTCATCGAACACACCGTGTCGTACAACCTCGTGCCGAACCCGGACGTGTTCCGCGAGGCCGGCAGCGCATTCGGCGACTTCCAGAACTTCCTGTCCGAATTCGACGCCAGCCAGCTGGCCGAAACCATCGCCCGCTTCCACGACACCCCGCATCGTTTCGAGGACTTCAAGGCCGCCCTCGCCGCGGACAAGCTCGGCCGCGCCGCCGCATGCCAGCCGGAAATCGACTTCTATCTGAGCCACGCCGACCAGTATGCCGTCGTGATGGATGGGCTCAGGGACGGTTCGATTCCGTTGCGCGTGACCCACAACGACACCAAGCTCAACAACATCCTCATGGACGCCACCACCGGCAAGGCGCGTGCGATCATCGATCTCGACACCATCATGCCCGGCTCCATGCTGTTCGACTTCGGCGATTCCATACGCTTTGGTGCGTCCACTGCTCTGGAAGACGAAAAGGACCTCAGCAAGGTGCATTTCAGCACCGAGCTGTTCCGCGCCTACACGGAAGGCTTCGTGGGCGAACTACGCGGCAGCATCACCGCGCGCGAGGCCGAACTGCTGCCGTTCAGCGGCAACCTGCTCACCATGGAATGCGGCATGCGCTTTCTCGCCGACTACTTGGAAGGCGATATCTACTTTGCCACCAAGTACCCCGAGCATAATCTGGTGCGCACCCGCACCCAGATCAAACTCGTGCAGGAGATGGAGCAGAAGGCCAGCGAAACCCGCGCCATCGTAGCCGACATCATGGAGGCTGCCAGGTGAGCCGTCAGCCGAACCATACCCGAACCAGCATGATGGAGGCAGAGCAATGAACGATCAGCTGACCGAGGTATACGCCAGCATCGACGCCCTGATCGATTATGCCTTGGCCCATCTTGACCTTGACCCACGCAACGCAGACTGGACCCGCAACCAAATCTTCGCCCTCTTCCGCCTAGATTCCTACCCCGGACCCAAAACCACAACGTCGGCGGCGTCAGTGTCAGACGTAGTCCAAGACATTGTTGGCAGCCGAAGCCAGGCCCCCTATGGCGAAAAGACCCCCGACCCCCTGCTCGCCGCCTTCCGCGCCGCCGCCACAACCGCCGGCCTTTTCAAGCCGGAGGAAGGCCCGGCCTACGCCGACACCATCATGGGCATCCTCTCCGCCAACCCCGCTGATCTCGACGACCGATTCCTGCTCGTCGAGCACCGGGATGGCGGCATGGCCGCCATGCAATGGTTCTACGACTACTGTGTGGCCAACAATTATGTCAAGCGTGCCCAGCTCGACCGGAACCCGCGCTTCGACTCGCACGGGCTGACGGTGACCATCAACCTCGCCAAACCCGAATTCAAGAACATGAAGAAGGCGGCGGCCGGCAACGCCGTGGCCGGCGGCTACCCGAAGTGCACGATCTGCCATGAGAACGAGGGCTTCGCCGGACGTGACAAGCGCACGCTGCGCACCTTGCCGGTCACGCTCGGCGGCGAGTCATGGTTCTGGCAGTTCTCGCCCTACGGCTACTTCGACCAGCACGGCATCTGCGTGAACACCGACCACACGCCGATGCATGTGGACCGCGACACCTTCGGCCATCTGCTCGACTTCGTGGACCGCTTCCCCGGATACTTCCTCGGATGCAACGCCGCGCTGCCTCGCATCGGCGGCTCGGTGCTCGCCCACGACCACTACCAGGGCGGTGGCGAACTGCTGCCGATGCACAAGGCCGCCACTTGGGCCGCCTTCACGCTCGCCGACTATCCGGACGCCGTGGTCGAAATCCTCGACTGGCCCGGTACCGCCGTGCGTGTGGTGTCGAAAAACCGCCAGAGCATCATCGACGTATCCGACATCATCCGCGAGGCATGGGTCGGTTATGACGACGCGGCGAACGGCATCGCCAGCCATGACGCGGACGGCAACCGCCAATCCGCCCTCTCGCCCAGCGCGATCATCACCGAACGTGGCTATGAGATGAGTCTCATCTTCCGCAACAATGCGATCAGCGACGAGTACCCGGAAGGTATTTTCCATGCACACCCCGAATACTGGCCGGTCAAGCAGGAGCCGATTGGACTGATCGAAGCCCAAGGCCTGTTCATCCTGCCCGGACGGCTCGTCGACCAGCTCGGCATCGTCGAGGAGGCGCTCGCCGAAGGCCGCGATTTGCCCGATGAAGTCAGCGAATTCAGTCTCGAATGGGACGAACTCGCTGAAACATTGGCCGGAAACCGCGACCGCGAGGCCATCCACCAAGCCGTACGTGACGAGCTCGGCAGCGTCTGCTACCGCATCCTCGGCAACACGGCCGTCTTCAAGCAGAAAGCCACCACGCAAACATTCCTCGAAAGTCTTGGTTTTGCCACTAGGTGAAACAGGTCAAGTGAAGTAAGCTCAATACTGAAGGAAAACCGAAGGCAAGTCCTTCCAAAGGAGGAGATATGACTACTGTTCTGGTTACGGGCGGTGCTGGATTCATCGCCACCCACACCGACATCGAACTGCTCGACAAGGGCTACGACGTTATTTCCGTAGATAACTACGGCAACTCGTCTCCCGTGGCGCTTGAGCGCGTCGAGCAGATCACCGGCAAGCCGGTCAAGCGTTACGACGGTGACGTGCGCGATGAGGCGCTTATGGAACGCGTCTTCACCGAAAACAACATCGATTGGGTCATTCACTTCGCCGGTCTCAAGGCCGTGGGCGAGTCCGTGGCCAAGCCGATCGAATACTACGACAACAACCTGTACTCCACGCTTGTGCTGCTCAAGGTGATGAAGAAGCACAACGTCAAGAAGATCATCTTCTCCTCCTCCGCCACCGTGTACGGTTCGCCGAAGGAACTGCCGATTACCGAGGAGACGCCGACCGGCGGCACCACCAACCCGTACGGCACCTCCAAGCTGTTCCAGGAGCAGATTCTGCGCGACGTACATGTGGCCGATTCGTCCTGGACCATCGTGCTGCTGCGCTACTTCAACCCGGTCGGCGCACACGAGTCCGGCCTGCTGGGCGAAGATCCGAAGGGTATTCCGGCGAACCTCACCCCGTACGTGGCCAAGGTCGCGGTCGGCGAGCTCAAGGAAGTTCAGGTCTACGGCGACGACTACGACACGCCCGACGGCACTGGTGTGCGTGACTACATCCACGTGGTCGACCTGGCCAAGGGTCACGTGGCCGTCATTGACCACATCGACAAGGAAGGCGTGTTCGTCTACAACCTGGGTACCGGCCACGGCTACTCCGTGCTTGAGGTCATCAAGGCTTACGAGAAGGCCGCCGGTCATCCGATTCCGTACACGATCAAGCCGCGTCGCCCCGGTGACATCGCCGCCTGCTACGCCGACGCTTCCAAGGCGGAGAAGGAGCTTGGCTGGAAGGCCGAGCTGACCATCGACGACATGGCCGCCTCCTCCCTCAACTGGCAGACCAAGAACCCCAACGGTTTCCGCGACGCCGAGTGATATGAGCAGATGAGCTCCCTCTGATGAGGGAGCTCATCTGTCGTTTATCACACAATGCGCCTATCGGCGGCCCAGCGGGTGAGCTCGGTGCGATTCGAAAGCTGAAGCTTTCGCAGCACCGAGCTCACGTGCGTTTCGACCGTCTTGATCGAAATGAACAGTTCGGCCGCCACCTCTTTATACGTGTAACCACGCGCGATCAGCCGCATGACCTCCTGCTCGCGGGCGGACAGCCGGTCCAGCTCCTCATCATGAGCCCGTGCCGCACCATCAGCGCCGCCATCAGACCCCGCCGCCGGCACACCCTGGAAGGCCGAAAGCACAAAACCGGCCAGTTTTGGCGAGAACACGGCATAGCCCTCATGCACCTGCTTGATGGATGAAATCAAATCAGCGCCGGTAATCGTCTTGGTCACATAGCCCTGGGCGCCGGCGCGAATCACCGCCCCCACATCCTGCGGCGCATCCGAAACCGACAACGCCAGAAACACAGTGGTAGGGGAGTAGGGGCGCGATTTGGCGAGGATCTCGGCACCGCCGCCACCTTCACCGCCGGGCACATGCACATCCAGCAACACCACCTGCGGCTTGGTCTGTGCGATCATCGCCACCGAACCGGGCACGTCCGCCGCTTGGCCGACGATATCGAAGGAATCGCGCAATGTGGCGATTACGCCCGCACGGAACATCTCATGGTCATCGACCACGGCCACACGAATCTTGGCTGTCTCGTTCTCGCTCATCGATGTTCTCCCTGCGCCGCTTTCAGCGCGATCGGCATATGCATTCTGACCTCGGTGCCCCAGCCGGCTCTGGACACTATCTCCACTGTACCGCCGCGCCGTTTGACGCGGCCGATAATCGATTCGCGGATGCCCAGCCGGTCGGGCGGAATGGCGTCCATATCGAAGCCTTCGCCATGGTCGCGCACGAACACTTCAACCATCGTATCGCTGGCCTCGCAATACAAAGACACCGGCTCGCCGCCATGCGTGACCGCATTGACCAACGCCTGACGGGTGGCGTCCAGCAGCGCATCGGTCTGGGCGCTCGGCCGCGCGTCGCCCACGGTGACCACCTCAATCGGCTTGCCGTGCTCGTCCTCCACTTCGGCGGCGATCTGCTTCAATCCGGCTCCCACCGAACGATCCGATGTGGAACGTTCCTGATACAGCCATTCGCGCAGCTCGCGCTCTTGGCTACGCGCCAGGGCGAATACGGTGGTCGGTTCCTCGGAGTGCAGCTGAATCAGCGCCAACGTTTGCAGCACGCCATCATGCAGATGGGCGGTCATGTCCGCGCGCTCCTCTTCGCGTTCCTTCAATGCCTGCTCGTGGGTGAGCCGTTGCAGCATCGCGTTCGCCCACGGCATCACCGCCACCACGATACCGACGATCATCATGAATCCGCTGGCAACAATGCGTCGAGGAGAGGCGCACCACCCAGGAATGCTGACATTATGCACATACAATGCCCATCCCATGAAAATCAGTGCGATGCCGCCCAACATAGACAACAGCTGCGTGCCTCGCGGACTAAGATTCATCCATGCCAGTGCGATGCCGCCCAACCCTACCAGCAGCGGAAGCACAATCTGGACATCCGCACCGGTGCTGGTGAGCAGCAGTCCAGTGGCCATCAACGCGAAACCGGCCAATGCCACGACGGCCGGTTTCGGAGCACGTTGGATGGCCTCGGACAATGATTCCGGTGCGGCAGCCGATTCGTCGTCATGAGCGGCAAGTGGCTGATTGCCTCGCGCAAGCGGCGCCTGATCAACGGGCACTGTGCGAGCCGCAGCCGCCACCGGGTCTCCGGCGGGCATGAACACCCACAGGAATACATAAGCGATGATGCCTGCGCCGTAGAGGACGGTCATTGTGATGAACGCAATCCGAACCCATGTCACGCCGATGCCCAAGTGCAGGGCGATGCCCTTGCACACGCCGGTGAGCCAGCGGCCCTGCCGGGGGCGCATCAGCGGCATGCGCGCGGGCAGCAATGGTTCGGGAGATGACGTCATACTCCTATTGTGCCGCGCTCAGGGCGTTGCGGCCGGGGTTTTACCCGGTGTTCAGGGAACAATCAGGGTGTTCCCCGAGCGTTGTGGCAGTGGTCGGGCGGTGTAATGGAATCATGAGCAATCCAAACGCGAATCCGTATCAGCCACAGCCGCAGCCTGGTCCGCAAAAAAACAAGACATCGCGACGCTTCTTCACTTGGGTGCGATCCAGTGGACTGGTTCGCGGCGATGACCGGTGGATCGGCGGCGTATGCAGCGGCATCGCTTTACGGCTTGGCTGGAGCCCCACACTAGTACGTGCGTTGGTGATTGTATGTACATTGTTCTTCGGTTTTGGCGCAGCTCTGTACGCACTCGGCTGGTTTCTGATGCCGGATGTACGCGATGGGCACATCTTGGCCGAGGACCTCATTGCCGGCCAATGGGACTGGAATTGTCTTGGATGCTTCCTGTTCCTCGCCGTGGCAATCGTGATTCCAGGTGCGGGGTGGGTTTGTATTGCGCTCGCCGCCTTAGCGCTTTGGTTGTTGGCCAAAAGCGGCATTCGCCAGCAGGAAGGGTACGGATTCGGGGCATCTGCGCCGCGACCGGTTTCACAGCCTGTGTCATATCCAGCTCCACAGCCTGTCTCATATCCAGCCGCGCAACCGGTCCCTCAATCTCCTTTGTATTCAGCTCCGCAACCTGTTTCACAACCTGTTTCACGAACCGAGACTAGTGTTTCACAGCCTGTTTCACAGCCTGTCTATCAGTCGATGCCCAGCGTGATGCCGGGCACAGTGCCCAGCGCGATGCCCGGCACAGTACCCAACGGGCCGTTTGCCCCCGACCGTATGAATGCGACGGCTTATGCCCCCACCGAGTCCAAGCGCCGCAAGCCGGCGGGCCCAATCGTGGTCTTGAGCATACTGGGCCTTACCTTCCTCTCCTTTGCCGGTCTGATGGGACTGATTTGGGTAAACGACATGGGCATTATCGGCATTATGCGTTTGAGCACCATCTGGATTGCCGCAGTATGCATAGTGATGGGGCTGGTGGTCATCATTCTCGGATTCAGAGGGCGGCGTACCGGTGGTCTGATTCCTCTCGGACTGGTTGCCGGTGGATGCGCGCTCTGCATGACCATCGTTTCAGGCACGTATGGCGTGTACTACCGTGATTTTGGTGCCAGCGGCATCAATACTGTTGTTTCACTGAGCCAATCTGTCAGTGCGAGAAACAGCGACGGCATGAACGATGTGCAAAAGGATGGCATCTTCGTTGCCGATGCCAGCGATGCCACGTTCGAAACATTGCAGCAAGGTGTGGCGTTCAGCGGTGAAAACTACAACACCGATCAGGCGATCATTGATTGGTCCGATTGGGGCAAGACACATGGGCCGCACACGGTGAAGATGCTGGATGGCAAAACTTTCATCAGTAATTGCCCGGTCGGTACCATCACCATAGCCGCAACACAGGCGCAAGTGCATATCGTTCTGCCGGATTCCTGCACTTACGCCTTCGGCACCGCCGACTCCTACTCCACTTCGAGTGACGTTGGCGGCAAATACGAGATGGTATACAACAACTACATGGGTCTAATAAGCTTTGGTTTCTTCGAAGCTGAAAGTGCCACCAATCCCATGAATGGGCCTGATTACGAATGGTTGTATAAGGAATCCGCCATGCCGGACAACGGCCCAGAACTAAAAATCAATATTCCCTATGCGGTGGAAGCACGCGTCAACGTGGTGTACGCCTCCGATTGGAAAGGCTCCACGTTCCAGCCGCTTGCCGATATATACGACGGCAACAGCACAAGCAAGAACACAACCGGGCAATCGGAATGATCAAGCCGTTACAACCAGGAGATGGAATCATGACTGATGAAACCAAGGAATTCGCCTCCATCGAGGATGCGACACCGACCACGGCCATACCTTCCGAAACCGACGAGACCACCGAGACCACAACCATGGTGACCGTCGATGACCGAACCGATACCACGGTGCTGCCATCCGCAGCTGATGATGACAAAACGGCTGTGCTGCCCGTCCCCGACGATCATGCGGATGCGTCGGTCTCGGATGTGGATACGCAGGCGACAACTGCCTCTCCATCGCCCATCGAACCAACCACAGATCGGATTGCCCTGGAAACAGTTGCCGATGCCGTGGAGGGGGATGGCGGGCCGATTCCATCTGCCGATGATGTACCGATGTACGCAGCATCTTCAGCGCAACCTTCCTATGAGCAGTCTCAGACCGCCGGCAAACCACGCCAAACTGAGGGGATCGCCAAGAACGTCCAGAATGCTAAGGATGTCAAGAGTGCCAAGAACATCCAGAAACAGAGCACCAGCGCGCCTACTGTGGTATTCGGACTATTAGGCGTGATTATCGGCGTGATCGCGCTGGTTTTCGGGTACATATCTCCGGATCGGATGATTTCGCTGTTCTCGCCGAATCCGCAATTGCTGACGGCTATTATCTGCGCCGTAGTGGGACTTATTCTGGTAATAGTGGCCGTTGTATGGGCCATAGTCGGTGCCGTCAAGAAGAGAAAATAGCGTTACAACCATTGCATTACGGTCCCAGTAGAAGCACATTATGACGGGAGCCGACCGATAAGAGCCGACCGTTCTATGCTGATGGGGGGAGGCATAGTAACTATGAAGCGGATTTCGGTGCGGCGGGTAGCGAGCGTCATCGCCGCCGCGATGGCGATGACGCTGGTATTCGCCACACTTGGCTGGGCGATGATGCCGCAATGGAACACACGGCCCTACACCAAGCACATCGTTATCGCTTCTGCCGACACCACCATCACCCCTGCCCATGCGAACATTCCCCACGAGGGGCGATATCGTACGCGTGAAACCCGACTATCCATCAAGACCGGCGACGGCGTCACGCTACCCGCCGTACTACGTGAACCGGTCGGCGCTCCCGGGCCACGCCCGGCTTGTCTGTTCATTCACGGGTCCGGTACCAGTGGTGCCGAGGATTTCGGCGATATCGCCAACGCCATGGCCTCTGCCGGTATCGTGACCTTGGTGCCGGCCAAGCGCAACGACAACTACACCGTGCTGCATCGCGACTACCCGCGTTTTGCTCGCGAATACGGGCGTTCGCTCGACGTGTTGCGTGGCAGAATCGGCGTGGACCCCGCCAAAACCGGCATCTACGCCGAATCCGAAGGCACCTGGATCGCCACGATTCTAACCTCGAAACGGCAAGACATTGCCTTTGCCGTACTTACATCCGCACCGGTGTTCAATGGACGTGAGCAAATGGCCATGGCTGTCAGCGCCTATACGCATGAGGCCGGCGCGCCCAAGCCCGTGGTCAAAGACATGGCCAAATTGATGTCGCTGGACTACGCGCCATTTGATCTAGCCTATGCCGACTTTGATGCCGACCGGTATCTGAAATCCCTCACCATGCCGGTGCTGGTGAACTACGGCACCTACGATACGGCCATGCCCATCGAACAGGGGGCGCAGCGGATCATCGCTACGGCCAACAAGTCCGGCAACGAGAACGTCACCGTACGCTATTTTGCCGGCAACCATCAGATGCGGGCTGGTGAGGGCTTATTCACCCCGAACCTGCCATTGGCCGAAGGCTATACGCAAGCGCTGGAAAATTGGGTGAACGGTGTGACTGCCGGAACCAAAGCCGATGGATGGGCAACGCCCCAAGTTGCCGGTGCGACACCTCACCAGCGCTTCGCCGCGCCGCAACGTACCAGATCCGGTATCGTCGGCTCGCTCGGCGTGCTGGCCGGTCTGATGGTGGCAGGGCCCGTGCTGATCGTGATGGCGGCGATATTGGGTATTGGCTTGACTGTGTTTTCTTGGCTACAGACGTTGCTGGCCGGGCGACGTAGTGTGGCGACTGTGCGGGCCATGCATGCGACGCCGAGTGGGCTGGGAGCCGCCCAACAGCGTACGTTGCACGGCATTGCCGGCTTATCTGCCGGTATCGGCACAGCGGTAATGGTGATTACCGTGCTGTTGTACGGCTATATGAGCGCCGTAGGCGTATCGGCTGTATTGGTTATGCCTCAACCGCGGCTGTTTGCCGTCGGATGGGTGGTGCTGCGAATAGCGACCATGCTGTTGGTGGTGCTGTTTGCTTGGGAAATGGAACGTGTCTGGTATTGCCGCGCCGATATCGTCGGTGTGCGGCGCGTTATATGCGTGATGGTAGCGCTCGGCACTCTCGCCACACTGATGACACTGGCATTTTGGGGCCTATTCTCGCTGTAATTCTGCCGATGTGCGCTGGTAAATGGGGCCTGGCGGGCAGGCTGCGTTGGTGGTCTGGGTGTGGGGCGATCGGCAGATTGCGTTGGCCTGGGTATGGCCGGCCGACGTACATCAGTCGGGGTGTCCGATACACAGTGAATGGCTGAGTATTACGCTTGGGAGGCTTCGGCCTCCTCTAAGGTGTCGAAACCGCCGAGCTGGACTGTGTGCAACAAGGTTTCCTCAGTGATATTGCGTTGCGGGCTGGCTGCGGCGCGCTCGCCAATCATCGCTTCGTAACGTTCGAAGGTCTGGTCGGAATACGTACCAAGCTCGCCGCGCAGATAGGTTTCGAATGAGGTGGCAGATGGTGTGTCTTCGGTGGTGGTGAGTGCGCGCATCGCCTCGCCGAGCTTGGGGTAGCGCTCGCGGAAATCCTTGGCCCAGGCGACCTGCTGGGCGATGACCTGTTCCTGACGGGCCGCGCGCTCTTCAGAGAGACGCGGAATATACGGCTCTATGTTCTTCGTGAAATTTTCCGGTGCGGTGGAGGCCATCATGCGGCCGTATTTTTCGGTCACGAGGTTGCGGCCCACGTGGTCGGCCGCGTCAAGATCAGCGGCATAGCTGGTGAGTAATGGCCGCTCCCATGTGAGGAACTGGGCCAACCGCATCTGGTGGAACACCGGCCAGTTGCCTTGGCATGCCGCGCGTCCACCCTCATTGTTGGTGCGCTGGAACTGATCCCATTCATGACGCACAATAGCCTCGCGCAGTTCATCATCAGTCAGTTCGTTGGTCATCGACGTTCCTTTCACTGATACCTCCCTCTGATGAGGGAGGTGGCACGGCGAAGCCGTGGCAGAGGGAGCTTGAATCTACAAACTTTTAAGCACCGGATCATCAGAGGCGATGTGGTCCTCGACATACGGGCGCTGCCATTCGAGGAAGGTCTCGCCGGACGTGGTCAGGTGTTCGCGTTTGAGTTCCTTGACGATATCCACCGCAATCTGCTCCACAATATCGTTGATTTTCTCGATTGCTGGAGCCGCGCCCTTGCCGCCTTCGCCAAATCCGGCCCCGCCATAGCAGGCTGCCGAACTCAATCGCATCACGGTTTCCAACTGTTCGCCCACGTTCGGCAACAGCGCGAACATCGAGCCAGACAGCTTGCGCAATGCTGCGAACTGCCACTTGTAATACGGCATATAGCCCACCACCATCGGCACGTTAACCAGGAACACCAACGAGGCGGTGGCCTGCACGAACTCGTGGATGGACAGCCATGCGGCCGCGCCGTCGCCGCGCTTCAACGAACGCGGCAGATTATATTGACCGGCCTGGGCGATCATGCCGAGTCGCTTGGAGATCAGCGCGAGCCGCACATCGTCGGGCATGTTCTTGAACCCTTGGCGCGTCTTGGAAAACAGACCGGTGGGATCGGCGAACACCTCGCCATTGGTGGCGGCGGCCAAGGTCGATTCCTGAAGCATTAGCCACTCATGCGGCGCGGTCTGCGCCGGCGCAGTGTGATACCCGGTGATCGACTCAAAGAAGTCACCGATGCGGAACACGCCGTCACGGCGATTCGCGCCCTGTGCGCGCGGCGTGACGGGGGAGAGCGGTGCATCAATCGGAGTCGTCATCGCTTCCGCCACATCAGAGGACGCCGCGCCTGACTCGGCAGTGGCGGTATCGTGCGTAGCGGTGCCGGGGGTGGGTGCGTTTGCCGCATCGGGTATGACGGTGGAGCCTGCACCTGCGGAGGGGAATGCTCCGGAAGCATCGGACCTGGCATGCGCCTCGAACGTCACGCGGCCTTGCGCATCCACGCTGAACTTGCGCGGCAGTGCCTCGTAATCGACCTCAAGTTGCTCGCCGATCGCCGCGTAATCCTCATCCGTAAGCCACAGGCAGAAGCGCGGGCCGAAATCGTGGTCCTGCGAATACGCATCATCGAATCCGTAGCATTCCGAGCCATGACCCACCAGACCGGCGGCGATACGCCCGGCATACTGCGGATACTTCGCCGCAATCATCGGCTTGCCCATCTGCGTCCAGAACGCGCGGGCCAGCTTCAGTCCGGACACCGGGCATGCGGAAACGGCCTCGGCCGCGCCCGCAGAACCGGTCGACACCGAAACGGTGGATGGGGAAGATGCCGCGTTCGCACCGGTCTTGCCCTGTGCCGGGCTGTTCGACAGCCGCGATCCGGACTGGGGTGGCGTGCCTGCATCGCCGGCAACACCCGCATTGTCAACCGTCACCCCGGCCTTCGCCGCCTCTTCCTCGGCCTGCCGCAGATTGTCGGCGGTGATACGCCAGTAATCGGTGTCCTTGCCGTAACATTCCTCGATCACGGCCAGCGCATGCCGGTATCCAGTAACTGCATCCGCATGCCGTCTCTCGGCAAAGCACACCTGCGCGAAGCCCGCCAGTGCGGAGGCATAATGCGCGGAATGTTCCAGATGGCCGGTGCGATAGATTTCCAGTGCCTTGGCTGCATGCCAATGCGCGCCCTCCAACTTGTGTTCGGTCAGCAGGGTCAACGCCAGATTCGTGTGCGAGCTGGCCACGTCGATATCCGCGTCCGGGTTCACGCTCGAGGCTTCGATAATGCGCAGCGCTTCACGCAACTCCAGTTCCGCCTTGTCGGGCCGATTCGTCTCGCTGTAGAGCATCGACAGAATGTTGTGCAGTGCTGCGAGCCTACGGTCGGTGGGTGCCAGCGAATGCCGGCAGACACTCTGCGCCTGATGATACAAATCCTCGGCCTGATCGTATTGTTGGGCCGCGCGCATCGCGGTGGCGCAATTGATTAGCGTGGTGGCCCACGCCTCGGATGTGCCGGTGGTCAAGCCCATACGAGCGGCCAGTTCCAGCGCTCGCTGCACGATCCACTGATTCTCCTTGTGCCGGCCCTGCGAGCGATAGAAACCCATCGTTTCGTTGAGCACGGTGAGCAGTCCGGCGTCGTCGCCGGCGTTTTCCGCGTCCACCATCGCCTGTTCCAAGTACGGACCGGCTTCGGTGGCGGCCGCGTGGCGATCGAAAATCGCGTCCAGTCCGTTCAGGAATTGTTGGGTATCAAAGGTTGCGGGCGATTGATCGGCACCGTCCGTGGCCTGGTTCGCCGTGGAATCGGCACCTTGCGCTGCGGCCGCCGCATCGGTGTCGTCGGCATCGTCTGGACCATGCGCGAATTGTGCGGCGAATTGTTTGAGCAGTGCTTCCTCGTCCATACCGCCAGACCTCCCTGAATCGTGTCTGATTTCAGTCTATTAATACTGTGAACAAACGCGTCAGGGAGTTTGCTGTGAGCTTGGTCTCAGTCCACCTTGATTTCGCGCATGCGGTGAATGGCGTCGGTATCGGTTTCGCAGCGCCACGAGTAGAAGGCCAGCAGCCCTACGGCAAGCAGGGCCAGCGGCATACCGCCCAGACCGGTATAGCGATAGTTCATCGAGAAGGTGGTGAGCATCGCGCCGCCGACAATCGAGCCGATGGCATTGCCGAAGTTGAAGGCCACCTGCACGGCTGCGCCGGCGATGAGCTCGCCGCCGCCTTGGCCGGCTTCGGTCATCAGCAATTGCTGTGGAGCGGAAGTAAAGAACAATCCGACGGCGATCCAGAACGTCAGTACAGCGGTCATCGGCTGATTGCCCGGAGTGATCAGCACCAGCAACAAGCCGAGGCAGGAGATGGACTGACCTATTGCGGCCGCGCCGGCATGCCTCCAATGGTCGGTCAGACGACCTCCAAGCAGACCGCCGATGACCATACCAAAGCCGGCAAGCATCATCAGCATCGGCACCAGGGAAGACGACCATCCGCCGGTTTTCTGCAGCCAGGGGGAGACGTAGCTCCACCAGCAGAACACACCGGCATTGCCGGTGAACACGGCGGCCAAAATCACCCACGGGCCACGGCGGGTGAGGAACTTGAACTGACCGGCGATGCCTGCGTCTTTAATCGGTGCAACGTACGGAATCCACGCCAACGCCAGCACAATCGTCATTGCCGCCCAAGCGGCCAAAATGCCGAAGGCAAGACGCCAGGAAAGGAACTCGGCCATCAGGGTGCCCGCCGGTACGCCGAGCATATTGGCCACGGTCTGTCCGGTGACCATCACGGATACGGCCTGCGCTTCCTTGCCTTTCTCCGCCAGAGTCTTGGCAATGAGCGTGGCCGTGCCGAAGAACGCGCCGTGCGGCAGGCCGGCGACGAATCGCGCGACGACCAGCATGGCGGCATTGACGGAGAATGCGGAAGCCAGATTGCCCACCAAGGCAATCACCATAAACAATATGATGAGGTCCTTCGGCGGCACCTTGCGGCCGAATACCAGAATCAGTGTGCCGAAGCACACGCCGATCGCATACGCGGAAATGTAATGGCCTGCGGTGGGGATGTCCACGCCGGTGGCGGCCGCGGCCTGCGGCAGAATGCCCATCATCACGAACTCGGCGGCACCGAGAATGAACGCGCCCGAAGCCAGTGCAAGCAGACTCTTCTTCATGGTTCCTCTAATTACTTCAGTATTACTTACAAAAACAGTGCGGCAATCGATTGATTCGAGCGATATATTACGGTGGTCCGCCAACAAATACGGGGGCTTGCCGTGATGTGGTTTGTCGCTGTGTGCGGCGGGTTGTTTACCGCTGTTCGATCGCTTGGTTTGATTGTTGGGACAGGAAACGAAAAACCGGATTGCTGATTTCTCAACAATCCGGTCCAGTTGTCGGGCTGGCGGGATTTGAACCCGCGGCCTCTTCGTCCCGAACGAAGCGCGCTACCAAGCTGCGCTACAGCCCGTTTGGCAACAGATGTAGATATTACATTGTGGTGGTGGACAATGCAAATCGGCATGTCGCGAGTGTTGCGTGATGGTGGATTCGCCATGTGTACAGGTCTCTCAAGCCTTGTGCAGGGCCGGTTTTGCGTCATGTGAGCGGGTGTTCAGATGGCCGTGCGGTCTGCCGGGCTCATAATCGCCGGCCTTGCGTACACTGATGAATCATGGCTGAAGTTGTCGAAAATACCGAAAACACTGAGAATGAAACCCCGGCCGTCCCGCAGATGAGCACCGTCGAACGTGCGGAAATGCTGCTCAAGCAGGACGCCACCATCCGCGAGAAGATCAAGTCCGGTGCCACGCTGGACGAAGCCGTGGACCCCTCCAACAAGGAGTTCGGCCCGCTGGCCCACCCCGAGCAGGTGCAGATGCGCGTGGCCAAGCGCGCGATGATGCTTGAGGCCGGCATTGCCCCCTACCCGGTGCACTTGGACGTCACCGACACCATCGAGGCGGTTCGCGCCAAGTATGACGGCAAGCTCGAGGCTGGCGAAGAGACCGAAGACATGGTCGGCATTGCTGGCCGCGTGCTGTTCCTGCGCAACGCGGGCGGCCTGTGCTTCGTGCAGCTGTCCGCCGGTGACGGCACCAAGATTCAGGGCATGATCTCCAAGAAGGAGATTGGCGCCGACTCGCTCAAGCAGTTCAAGCAGCTCGTCGACCTTGGCGATCACCTGTACCTCAAGGGCCGCGTCATCGCCTCCAAGACCGGCGAGCTGTCCGTATTCGCCACTGAGTGGGCTATCGCCTCTAAGGCCCTGCAGCCGCTGCCGGCCCTGCACAAGGACCTGAACGAAGACACCCGCACCCGCAAGCCGTACATCGGCATGATCGCGGACGAGAACATCCGCAACATGGTGCGCAACCGCTCCAAGGCCGTGGCCTCCCTGCGCCGCACCTTTGACGACCACGACTTCCTCGAGGTCGAAACCCCGATGCTGCAGACCCTGCACGGTGGCGCGGCCGCCCGCCCGTTCACCACGCACATGAACGCCTTCGACCTTGACCTGTACCTTCGCATCGCCCCGGAACTGTTCCTCAAGCGCTGCCTGGTCGGCGGCATCGATCGCGTGTTCGAAATCAACCGTGACTTCCGCAATGAGGGCGTCGACGCCACGCACGCCCCCGAATTCACCATGGTCGAGGCCTACCAGGCCTATGGCACCTATGATTCCATCGGCCAGCTGGTCAAGGAGCTCGTGCAGAAGACCGCCATGGACGTCTACGGCTCGCACAAGGTCACCCTGCTCGACGGCACCGAATACGACTTCGGCGGCGAATGGAAGACCATCAGCATGTACGACTCCCTGTCCGAATCGTTGGGCGAGGAGATCGTGCCGAATGGCGGCCCGGACGCCCCCGGCACCTCCGTTGAGCACCTGGGCGCCATCGCCGACAAGCTCGGTGTAGAGCGCGACGACGTGGAGAACCACGGCAAGCTCGTCGAACACCTGTGGGAGCACTTCTACGAGGACAAGCTTTACGAGCCCACCTTCGTGCGTGACTTCCCGGTCGAAACCTCCCCGCTGGTCAAGGGCCACCGCACCAAGCCCGGCGTGGTGGAGAAGTGGGATCTCTACGTGCGCGGCTTCGAGCTGGCTACCGGCTACTCCGAGCTCAACGACCCGATCGTGCAGCGTGAACGTTTCGTGGCTCAGGCCAAAGACGCGCTCGCTGGCGACGAAGAGGCTTGCGACATCGATGAGGACTTCCTCGAGGCTCTCGGCGTGGGCATGCCTCCGGCCGGCGGTATGGGTATGGGCATTGATCGACTGCTTATCGCCTTGACCGGTGCCACGATTCGCGAGACCATCACCTTCCCGCTGGTCAAGCCGCTCGTTGGCTGATTAGGCATACTCTGGCTCCCCTCAGAGAGGGGAGCCAGAGTTATATATGAAAGGGATTGCTTATGTCTATCGGCTTATGGGTTCGGGGCGCGCGTCCCAAGACCTTGGTCACTTCCATCGCGTCGGTGATGGTTGGGGCGGTGATGGCGTACGTGCATATCGAGCGGTCGGGCACCTGCATCGCAATATATCCAGAACCGGCCTCCTGCGCCACGGCCCGTGAACAGCAGACCCTGCTGATGGACCGATTCTGGCCGGTGACCATCCTGTGCCTGCTAGTCGCGCTGTTCCTGCAAATCGCCGTCAACTATGCGAACGACTATTCCGACGGCATCCGCGGCACTGACGCCGGGCGTGACACGGACGAATCGAAATCAGGCAAACCCCAGCGACTGACCGCATCCGGACTGGTACCGGCCAAGCATGTACTGTTCGCGGCGATGATTTGCGCCGCCATCGCCTGCATATGCGGTGTTGTGGCGGTCGTGCTCGCCCAAGCATGGTGGTTGCTGGCCGTGGGCGTGGCCTCCTTGCTGGCCGGCTGGTTCTACACCGGTGGCAAGCATCCGTATGGATACGTCGGGCTGGGAGAAGTCGGCGTGTTCCTGTTCTTCGGCTTGGCTGCGGTATTGGGCACCGAATACGCGCTGTGCGGCACGGTGGACGTCGGCGGACTATTGGGTGCTGTGGCGGCTGGCCTGTTCTCCTGCCTGATCATGATGGTGAACAATATCCGTGACATCGACGAGGATCGTGAGCATGGTAAGTGCACGCTGGCCGTACGGCTGGGTGAATCCGGCGCGCGTACGCTGCTGATTGTGTGCTGCGTGGCCGCGTGGGCCATAGCCCTGCTCATGTGCGCGACCCTATGGTGGCCGTGGGGCGCAGTGCTGTTGATCTCGGGCGTCGGAATACCTGTGCGCATGGTCTCCAGCGTGAATAAACGTCAATTCCGCCCGGCTCTGCCCGCCGCCAGCTTCCAGACCTTGCTGTTTGCGGTGGTGCTGGCGGTTTCCGTGACGCTCTGAGAGCGAAATAATAAGACGAATACTCGTGTTTGGGCGCACGCGGCTGTAGACTGAACCGTATGACTTATAAACTAGTACTGCTCCGTCATGGACAGAGCGCATGGAATAAAACTAACCAGTTCACCGGCTGGGTCGACGTACCGCTGACCGAGCAGGGTGAAGCCGAAGCCAAGCGTGGCGGCGAGCTGCTCAAGGAGAAGAACGTCCTTCCGGACATCGTGTTCACCTCCCTGCTGCGTCGCGCCATCAACACCGCCAACATCGCTCTGGATGCCGCAGATCGTCTGTGGATTCCGGTTCAGCGTGACTGGCGTCTCAACGAGCGTCACTACGGCGCTCTGCAGGGCAAGAACAAGACCGAGATCCGCGAAGAGTACGGCGACGAGAAGTTCATGCTGTGGCGCCGTTCTTACGCCACCCCGCCGCCCGAGATCGACCCGAACGACCAGTACGCCCAGAACAACGACCCGCGCTACGCCGGCGATCCGGTTCCGGAAGCCGAGTGCCTGGCCAACGTTGTTGAGCGTGTGAAGCCGTACTTCGAGTCCGCTATCGAGCCGGAGCTCAAGGCCGGCAAGACCGTGCTGATTGCTGCCCACGGCAACTCCCTCCGCGCCATCGTCAAGATGCTGGACAACCTGTCTGAGGAAGAGATCGCCAAGGTCAACATCCCGACCGCCATCCCGCTGCTCTACGAGCTGGACGAGAACTTCAAGCCGATCAAGCCGCGTGGCGAGAACCTGGACCAGGAGGCTGCTGCTGTCGCCGCTCAGGGCCAGAAGTGAGCCTAAGCCGCTAACACGGTACAAGCTGTAAGGGGAGTCGCACATAACGTGCGGCTCCCCTTTGCTATGCCTGCCAAATCCCCCATGGGGCGGTGATTACCCCATGGGGCGGTAAAACCCTCATGGGGCGGTATGCCAGAATGGCTTAATTCCGCGGTTTCACATATCCTTCAAACCGCCCCATGGGCAAGTTACCGCCCTATGGGTGTTTTGCCGCCCCATGGATACGCCGGTGTACCGCCCAAAAGCAACAAAAAAAACGGCGTCCAGCCGTAGCCGGATCGCCGCTTTCGGGCATCCTCCTCAAACCACAGGAGAACAAGTGTTCAGTTATTCGCCCAATGTGAGAACAAGTCCCAATCAGTCGATGTCGGTGCCCTCGTCGCGGGTCGGCTCCTTAGTGGGGTCGAAGCCGGAGACGATGTACACCACACGGCGGGCGGCGGACACGGCGTGATCGCCGAGACGCTCCAGGAAGCGGCCCAGCAGCACGATATCCACGGTCTGCTGACGGGTGATGTCATCGGACAGCGCTAGATCGAAGGTCTGGTGGTGCAGATTGTCCAGCTTGTCGTCAGCCAGGATGATGGCCTCGGCGGTCTTGGCATCGCGATCGAAGAGCATGGCCACCAGCTGGTCAGCGGTGTTGTCCAGGAAGTCGATCATCTCGGCGAACACCGGTTGAGCGGATTCAGGAATCGCGGCGGCCGGATAGGTGCGGCGAGCGGCCTCGGCCACGTGGCGGGCAAGATCGCCCATACGCTCGAACGTGGAAGCCAGACGCATGGTGGAAACGACCACACGCAGATCGGTGGCCACCGGATTCTGCTTGGCGAGCAACTTGACGCACTGGTCAATCACAGAGGACTCCAGGGCATCGATTTCGATGTCGCCGTCAATCACAGTCTGTGCGGCTTCAACGTCCTGATTCAGCAGGGCTTCCCCAGCTCCTTTGATCGCCTTGCGTACGTTCTGCGCCATACGGTCGAGGTCGTCAGCAACCTGCTTCAGCTCCTCGTTGAAAATAACGCGCATTTCTCTAGCCTTTCATGCTTGCTTATTGCAACCTGTACCAGTGTATTATTCCAGTACTTGTTCCCCACTTCAACGTAGGTAATGGCAACCTCAAGTTGTTCTACTGTTCATTGGGTTGTTCACCTGAAATTCATGTTACCGGCGTGCCGGCAAACCGCAATCCCGGCGTGTGGTGTGAAAGAATGGGGGCATGACACAGATGCCGCTCGTCGCCGCGATTGCTCTTATTGTCACGGCTGTTTTATTTGTGGTAGGAATCATCACGCTCATCGTGGGATTTGCGACACATCGAGTGTCCATGGAATCGCCGCTGGCCGATGATGACGACAATGACGATCTGTCCGACGACACCGCCACGCTGCTGTCCATGCTGCCAGGTGCGTCCGTGGTGGTCGACGAGCACGACGAGGTGGTCCGCTGCAATCCCGCCGCCTACCGCCTGGGTGTGGTGTCAGATGACGCCATTGCCCAGCAGCATGTGCTGGATGCCATTCACGAGGCGCGCAAGTCCGGTGGCAAGCGCCAGTTCGACTTGACCACCGATACTCCGGAGCGGTACGTCGCAGACCAGAACAAGGGCGATCACGTCGCCACGCAGTCCGTCCACCGCCCCAACTGGCTGAAGGTGACTGTAGGGCGTATCAACGAGCAGTTCGTCATCGTGTTGATTACCGATGTCAGTGATGTGATTCGTTTCGCTCAAGTGCGTGACTCGTTTATTACCAATGTGTCCGAGCAATTGTTGGGCCCCACTGAGGCTCTGGCCAAACTCGCCGATTCGCTGGAGTCCGGCAATCTGGACGAACAGCAGGTGGCTGCCGACGCTCGCCGGGTGCGTTCCAGCTGCAGCAAGCTCAACCACATGGTGTCTGATTTGCTGCTGCTCATACGCGCGCAGGAGCCGATTACGCCGTCTTCCGCCAACCGACTGAACGTTATGGAACAGCTCAGGGCCACGGCGGCGCGACTGGAGCCGCAGGCAGCCGAGGCTGGCGTGCAGCTGAACATCAAGGGCGACGATGATCTAGTCATCAATGGTGAGGCGGACCAGATCGACAGCGCCGTGACCAAGCTCATCGAAAACGCCATCGGCTATTCCAAGGAAAATGGCGTGGTCAGCGTGTCCGCATCCAAAGACAAGGATGGCGACCGCGCGGTGATTCGCGTGATTGACCAAGGCACGGGCATCGCTAAGAAGGACCAGGCGCGCATCTTCGAGCGGTTCTACCGGGGCGTGGAACAGAGCAATCGCACGGCGGATGGCGTGGGCCTAGGCTTGGCCATCGTCAAGCATGTGGCGCTGACCCATCATGGCGATGTGACCGTATGGAGCGCGCCCGGGCAAGGCAGTACGTTCAGCCTTACGTTGCCGTTGGCGCAGTGAGGTAAGGAATTGGTGGCATGCCTTGCATGCCACCAATGCTGTTTGATGAGCGACCTGCGGCCGCGGTCTCTCCCTCAATCAGCTACGCTGACAGCTCCCGTCATCAGAGGGAGCTTGTGTTGCGTTACTGTCCGAGGCGGCGGTAGTCCCAGCGGTCGAAGTATTCCCAGACCAGCAGTAGCAAGCCAATAATGACGCCGGCCACGCACATAATCACCAACGGCATTACGCTGTAGCCCACGGCCAGCAGAATCAGCACGACAATCAACGCCACAATCCATAGACCGGTACCGATGGCAAACACCTTACGCAGATCCACCCGTACGGGCTTGGGTGCGGGTTTGCGGACGGCAGGGTCAATGAGAGGCGCGAACTTCATACTCATGCACTGTAGTAAGAGTAGGGAGGGGCGTCAAACATCCCTCCCTACGATTTATTCAATCGGCATCAGTTGAGACCGATCAATGTGCATGGCATATATGGTCGGCAATGCGGGGCATATATGCCATCACAGGTGCTCGACCACGTAGTCGACGCACTTGGTGAAGGCCATGACATCAGCCGGTTCCACCGAGGGGAACACGCCAACGCGCAGCTGGTTGCGGCCCAGCTTGCGGTAGCCGGCGGCGTCCACAATGCCGTTCTCGCGCAGGATGGACAGTACCTGAGAGGCCTGGACTCGCTCGTCCAGATCAATGGTGACCACGGCGTTCGAGCGTGCGTCCGCATCGACGACGAACGGAGCGGCGTATTCGGAGCGCTCGGCCCACGAGTACAGGATGGATGCGGACTTGGCGCAACGTGTGGTGGCCCAGGCGAGGCCGCCGTTGTTGTTGAGCCAGCGAATCTGGTTTTCCATCATGATCAGGGTGGCCACGGCGGGCGTATTCAGGGTCTGATCCTTGCGGGAGTTGTTCAGTGCCGTGGTCAGCGAGAGGAACGGCGGCACCCAGCGATGTGCGCCTTCCAGATGAGCGCTTGATTCGACGCCTGCCGCACGATCGATAGCTTCGGGGGAGAGGATGGCGACCCACAGACCGCCATCGGCACCGAAGGCCTTCTGCGGTGAGAAGTAGTAGACGTCGGTCTGGCTGATGTCCACAGGCAAAGCGCCGGCTGCGCTGGTGCCGTCGATGACGGTCAAGGCACCAGCTTCACGACTTCCGGCCACGCGGCGAATCGGGGCGGCCACACCCGTGCAGGTCTCGTTGTGAGCCCAGCAATATGTGTCCACGCCCTCGGTGAGCTCAGGCAGACGGTAAGTGCCCGGCTCGCCGGGGAACAGCACCGGGTCTTCAAGGAAGGGTGTGTTCGCGGCGGACGCGGCGAACTTGGCACTGAACGAGCCATACGTGCCGAATGCGGCGCGACGGGTGATCAGCGAAGCGCAGGCAATCTCCCAGAACGCGCTGGCGCCACCGTTGCCAAGCGCCACCTCATACCCTTCAGGCAGGTGGAAGAACTCGCGCAGACCTTCACGAATCGAAGCGACCAGTTGCTTGACTGGTGCCTGGCGATGTGATGTGCCAAGCAGGGTGGTGGCGCCGGCGTCGAGCGCGGCGATCTGTTCGGGGCGGATTTTGCTGGGGCCGGAGCCGAAGCGACCATCTTCGGGCTTCAGCGACTCGGGAATACTCAGTGTGATAGTCATGGTTTCAAGGGTAGACCAGTGTTGGGGAATATCGCGGATAATGCTCGGTGTGCGGGATTACTGCGGGGTTACTGCGGAATTCCGGGGTGCCGGGCGGCAGTGGTGGCAATGCGGAATGCAGTGCAGAATGTACGCAGCACATCATGGTTACGGTGTGTCGGAATGACATGAGTTAGTGATTCTTCCGATAACCGGATAGTGAGGTTCGTGAACGGGCGGAAACAAGGCAGTTTTTTCACCCGGCCGCACGGTTACGTAAATCGTTTGACACACCCGGATGGTGGGGGATCACATTGAGGATTGACCTCTGTTCGTTGTACAGTACTCAATTGTGACGGTCATACGAGGTCATCGAAATGACCCCGCCGAACCCATCCAAGGAGTTAACGTAGTATGAAGCATGCTTCGCATAAAGCGACCACGGTCTCGCGCCAGAAGTTCAGCTTAGCGAAGGCATTGTTTGCCTCCGGCAAGGGTTCTCATTCCGTTCGTGCTGTGCGTGCGGTGCAATCCGCTGGTAGCGACGCCGTTGTTTTGGGGCTTGATCCGGCCATTGCCGAGAAGATCAACGAAATCGCTCCCCAGACCCGCCGTTCCATTCGTGAGGCCGCTCGTGCCGCTGAACGCCGTAGCCATATTCTTGCCTCGGCCTCACTGGCCGCTCTGGTCGGCACGGCCGCAGGTGCTCTCGCGTTTTCCAACAATGAAGACGCCACGAACTCGTTCGTGGCTGATCCGGCCACGACGACCACGCAGATTAAGCGCATCAGCGATGTGACTGCGGCTTCTCGTTCCGAAGCGCGTACTGATTTGAGTTCATCCTCCGTTACCGCACAGTCCACCAATGAAGGCGGCTGGGGGCTGAGCAATTCAGACAGCACCTTGGACGCCAAGCTGATGAATCGCAATAATGCGAACAATCCTGTGGTGTCGGCTCTCATGGATGCCGATGGCGATGCTGTGCCGGCTGGCTTCAACCCGAACCATGCCGTTGGCACCAACTCCAACAACTATCCGTGGGGTCAGTGCACGTGGTACGCGTACCAGCGTCGTGCCGAACTGGGCCTGCCTTCCAGCGGCAACTTCGGCAATGGTGGCGCGTGGGCGGCGTCAGCTTCCGCTCTGGGCTATTGGGTGGACAACACTCCTCGCCATGTCGGTGATGCTGTGGTGTTCGCTCCTGGCCAGGCCGATGCCGATGGCGCGTACGGCCATGTTGCCGTTCTGGAAAAGATCAATGCCGACGGCTCCATTGAGATCTCCGAATCCAATGCCAAGGGATTGGGTGTGATTTCGACCCGTACGTTCAGCGCCGCCGAAGCCGGTAAGTTCCAGTACGTTCACTACTGATTCATTTCATTGGCTTACATTCGGTGATTACTGTTCGGATGTGACGTCGCCCTATCGGCAATCGTTCGCGCGAAATGACATTTCAAGTGTTGCGGCCGCGTATTAGTCCGAACTGACCTGTGCCGACACGCCGATATATCCCAATAGCTCCGGGGTGTTTTATTTCTTCCATCCTGTACGAGTTAATGCGCACCGTGTAGGGTGATGGTTCTATGAAGACCAAAACTGTAGCTTCTTCCATTGTTGCCGCGATTGTCTCCTGTGCCTGCTTGTTTATGTTTGTTCCTACAGCAACTGCAGCTGAGGGTGTTACTGTGACTTCCACCAAGTCCTTCCCCTCGTACACCCAGGTGCGCAAAGATCTGACGACTGAAGCCACTGCCACGAGCGTTGAGGACAATGCTGATTGGGGCGGCATTGAGAACCTCGATGTGCCGCAGACGGAATCTCAGGCGGAAAAGGATGCCGCAGCGGCCAAGAAGGCTGCCGAAGAGGAGGCCGAGAAGCAGGCGGAGGTCGAGGCTCAGGCGACCCAGGAGCAGGCCAACGCCGCGAGCCGTAATGAGTCTCGCTCTTCTGTTACTTATTCCGATGCCAGTGGTTCGGTTTCCGCTGGTGCCGGTGCCTCTATCGACCGTGCGTATTCTTTGATCGGACAGAGCATGGACTGCACCGCATTGGTCAGTCAAGCGTTGGCGGCCCGTGGCATTAACTTCCACGGTTGGCCTGAAGAGTACGTCAATGTTCCTGGTGGCCACGTAGTCACAGACGGATCCCTGCAGCCGGGCGATATTCTGATTTATGCCAACACCGGTGGATGGAACGGTGGTGCACACTACGATCATGTGGCGTTGTATGTCGGCAACGGTCAGGCGGTCCATGGTGGATGGAATGGCTATAGCGTGGCTCTCGCTAGTGCCATGACCGAAAAGCTCACCATCGTGGTGCGTATCCCGTGATGCAGTCTTATTGATTGATTTATTGCAGGCCTCGGATGCCGATCGGTATCCGAGGCCTGTTGCGTTCTCCTGCCGAATGATGCACCCGCGACATCATCTTCGAAATGCTATTCCTGTTATGAAATCGACCCATGTGTGCTAGTGTATGGCGTTGATGATGAGCGTTAAGACTATTATTTCCACATCAGTGGCGATTATCGCCACGGGTGCCATGTTTGCGTGCGTAGCCCCGTTTGCCTCTGCCGATTCCGCGCAGACGAGTGCTGTGGTGTCCTCACGTTCTTTCCCGAAGGCGAGTTCGGTGAAGAAGAATTTGTTCGCCGAATCCACCTCCACCTCGGTTGATGAGAACTCTAAATGGGGTGGCATCGAGACTCTTGATGTGCCACAGACCGAGTCTCAGGGCGAGAAGGAAGCTGCTGCAGCGGCGGCGGCTCAGAAAGCCGCTGATGAAGCTGCTGCAGCCCAGTCCGCTGCTGCTGCGGCAGGCAGCCGCTCTGAACAGCGTGCGTCGATTCCACAGGTTGACTTGGGTAAAATGACTGGCACTGGCACTGGCGCTGAGCTTGCTAGCTTCTCACTGAAGTTCCAAGGCTATCCGTATGTTGCCGGCGGCAACACTCCGGCAGGATGGGATTGCTCCGGTTTTGTGCAGTACGTCTTCTCCCAGTTTGGCATCTCCCTGCCTCGTACCTCTGGTGCTCAAGCCACCGTGGGTACTCCGGTCGCAAGCTTGGCGGATGCCAAGCCGGGTGACATTCTTGCGAATGGTACTCATGCGGCCATTTACATCGGTAACGGACAGGTGATGAATGCTATGAACCCGGTGCAGGGAACGGCAGTAAGCGACGTTTCCGTATTCGGTGGAGCTGGATATTCCATTCGCCGCGTGATGTGACAAGAATTATGCGGTAAGCGAATTCGTATTAAGGCACGTCCTTTGGGGTGTGCCTTTTTCGTATACGCGGATTTCTTTTTGAGCGGAGGATACCGGCCAAACCGAGTGTCGCGGGGTATTGTTGAGATACGCGGTATTCGTGCCGCAATAACTTCAAGGAGGTCGTCATGATTAACGACAAGGCTATTCTCGTCGGCGTTGACGGGTCGCATGCCAGTTACAAGGCAACATGGTGGGCCGCGAATTATGCAAAGCACGCGGGGCTGACGCTGCAGATTGTCTGCGCATATTCCCTGCCGAGCTATGCCGCCGTTTCGTTCGATGCCACTTACACGGCGATGGGGGACGATAACGCCGCGCATTCCGATGCTCAGGAGATTCTGTCCAAGGCCAAGGCCATCGCAGACGAGCAGGGCGTCGAAGCCGCCACACTGATTGTTACCGGAGATCCGGCATCGGTGTTCGTCGAATTGTCTCGTAACTACAATCTGATCGTCATTGGCAACCGTGGCAAGGGCGGTCTGGCCGAGCGCCTGCTGGGCACTACGTCCTCATCGCTGCCGGCATATGCTTACTGCCCGATTGTGGTGGTGCCGTACACCGATGATGACGGTAACCTGATGCACCTGAACAACACGATCACCAAGGTGGCCGTCGGCTCCGACGAATCCAAGTGGGGTCTGAAGGCGCTGGACATTGCCGCCGACTTCGCCACGTGCTGGGGTGCGGAACTGGACGTGATTTCCGCTGTGCCGAACCTGAAGGGTGTGGACGGCGAGGACGCCGTCATGGAGTCCTACAAGGACGATCTTGAGGTGCGCATCAAGCCGTTGCAGGAATCGCATCCTGATCTGAAGATCAACAAGCAGATCGTTTCCGGCCCGGCCGTGAGCGCCCTGACCAAGGCCAGCTACGATCACGATGTGGTTGTTGTCGGCTCCCGTGGTCGCGGCGGCTTCACTGGCTTGCTGCTGGGCTCCACCAGCCAGGGCCTGCTGCAGCATGCGGTCGGCCCGGTGTACGTGGTGCCACGCAAGTATGTTGAGGCCGCGGAATCGCGTCTCGACACCGTGCCGAGCTCGCCCGCCGAAGTGCCTACCAAGTCGCTGGAGGAGATTGCCGGCGTCGAGGAGATTCCGGTGTCCGCAGCCGAGCCTGAAGTCGCCCAGCAGATCGAAAAGACCATCGATCCCGATCGCCAGTAAAGTCCGAATATACGGAAAGAGGCTCCCGCCAGGGAGCCTCTTCAATTTATATCCCGTCTCAGTGCTTGACGGTGACGTTCATGCGCACCGGGGTCTCCTGCACGTAGGTGTGCTTGACCGTGCAACCCTTGTCGATATGGCGGGTGACGCGCTCCTTGAGCTTGTCGGCATCCTCCTCGGACAGACCGGCGTCGGAAGCATCAATCACCACCTGCTCCTCGAAACCGGTGTAGGCGTCATTTTCCGGGTCGTACGTGCCATCCACCACAATCTTGGCACCCTTGCCCTCACCCAGCGTATGTTCGATGGCGAACTGGCTGGACAGCGCGGCGCAACCGGCCAGCGCGACCTTCATCAGATCGCCCGGCGTGAACTGGCCACGATCCTTGCCGAACTTAATGTGTGCGCCATCGTCGCTGAACGCATCCCACGAACCGTCCTTGTTACGCTCAACCCACAGTCGCTTACCCATAGCTGCTCCTTTATTTTCAGCCGCCGGCGATCTGGCCCATCGCCATGCCAGCGGGGGAGCGCGGCACCTGGCCGCTCTCCCGCATCAGTGGACTTCTCTATTATGCCCCTAAGCTACACTGGTGCACATGGCTTTGACCGAAGAACAATTCGCAGATATTCGCTCCCGTATCCCCGCACGTCCCGAAACGGACATTCCGATGCCCTATGAGGACCTGGTGCGCAAGATCCTGACCGAAGGCACGCTGAAGTCCGATCGCACCGGCACCGGCACGATTTCCCTGTTCGGCCAGCAGATGCGCTTTGACCTGTCGAAGTACTTCCCGTTGCTGACCACCAAGACCGTGTTCTTCAAAGGCCTGGCCTATGAGCTGCTGTGGTTTTTGAAGGGTTCCTCCAACATCAACTGGCTGCTGGAGCACAACGTGCATATTTGGGATGAGTGGGCGGACGAGAACGGCGATCTGGGCCCGGTCTATGGCGTGCAGTGGCGTTCCTGGCCCGCGCCGACCCCCGAGGACCCGGATCGCACCATCGACCAGATCTCCAATGTGCTCGACCTCATCAAGCATCATCCGGATTCGCGCCGCATGATCGTCTCCGCGTGGAATCCGGCCGAGGTGGAGAAGATGGCGTTGCCGCCCTGCCACGCGCTCTTCCAGTTCTACGTGGCCGACGGCAAGCTAAGCTGCCAGCTGTACCAGCGTTCCTGTGACATGTTCCTCGGCGTGCCGTTCAATATCGCCTCCTACTCGCTGCTCACCATGATGATGGCGCAGCAGGCCGGGCTCAAGCCGGGCGAATTCGTCTGGACCGGCGGCGACTGCCATGTTTACGACAACCACGTCGACCAGTTCCTTGAGCAGCTGGGCCGCAAGCCCTACCCGTACCCGACCATCGAGATCCGTAAGGCCGATTCCCTGTTCGACTACCAGTATGAGGACTTCAAGGTCGTCGGCTACCAGCATCACCCCACTATTAAGGCACCTGTTGCGGTCTGATGCTGATTACCATTTCGTGGACAGCGAAGACTGTGAAGGTGACGGCCCCCGAGTCTTCGCTGTCCACTACACTAAGGCCCAGTTCCGCAATCCAGGAGGAGTAAGCGAAATGGAGCATGACAGTAGCCGTAGCGGCTATCACGAACCCGAGCCCGGATCTGCCGGGCTGTCTGCCACTGAAGAAGACTGGGGTGACGATTATCCCAAGACCTTCTCGGTGAATCTTATCTGGGCCGAAGCCCGTGACAAGGAAGGTCGCGCCGGTGCCATCGGCCTCAATGGTGGCATGCCTTGGCACTGTGCCGAGGATATGAAGCATTTCAAGGAGCTGACCGTCTCCCATCCGGTGATTATGGGTCGTAAGACCTGGGAATCGCTGGGGGGCAAGTACCGGCCGCTGCCCAACCGCGACAACATCGTCGTTTCCCGCGATCCGATGTACCGTGCGCCGGGGGCCACTGTGGTCACCAGTCTTGACGACGCGCTCGATATGGCCCGTCAGGAGGCGATTCCGGACGACGGTCTGGACCGTTCGGAGATTTGGATCATCGGCGGCGCCCAGTTGTTCGCCGAGGCTTTGCCGTTCGCGGACAAAGCCTATGTGACTGATCTGGCCGCCACCGTGGATGCCGACAGCTACGCGCCCGATATGGCGTCGCTGGTCGAGGCCGGGATGTGGCGGGGAGCCGAAGTGGGCGAGTGGCATACGCCCGCCAAGGAGGAGTCCGGCATCGATTCCTATCGTTTCCGTATCTTGGCCAAAACCAAGTAAGCATGCGAATCCGGCTTATGCCCTTTATAGCGGCATGAGCCGGATTCATATTCATTCGACCCCAAAAACACATTCGGGCCGTGTGCGGCCCGGTGAAGCCCGATTGAGGATTGATTCAAAGCTATGAGCAATACCCAGCCCTACACCGTAATGACCGTCTGCACCGGCAATATCTGCCGTTCGCCTATGGGTGAGATCATTCTGCGTCACTTCTTTAATGAGCGCGGTCTTGGCGACCAGGTGAACGTGGAATCCAGCGGTGTGTCCGACGAGGAGTGGAGCCACCCGATCGACCCGCGTGCCGTGCGCGTGCTACGCGAACGTGGCTATGGTGATGAGATTCCGCGTGACCACTTCGCACACCGCATCTCGCGTGAGGAAATCGACCGTACCGACCTGTTCCTGCCGATGACCGCCTCCCACATGCGCGCCCTGCTGCGCATGCTGCCGGCCGGCAAGCGCGCCGAAGTGCACATGTACCGCAGCTTCGACCCGAATCTGCCCAAGCCGAAGCCCGGCCGCGAAGATCAGATCGATCTGGTGGACCCGTGGTACGGCGGCAAGCACGAGTTCGAGGTCGCCATCGACCAGATTGAGGAAGTCGCCCCGTACATCGTCGATTGGGTGGCGAAGCAGCTGTAGGAATCGGCCTGTGGCCGATGCTGTGTGTTTCGCAGTCTTACGACTGCGGGTCTCTACCTCCGTCACCGCTTCGCGGTGCCGCCTCCCTCGTCAGAGGAAGGTACAGAAGATTACTTCCCTCTGTAAGGGAGGTGCTGAGCATAGCGAAGCGGAGGGAGAGACTAACGAGTCGGGTGCCTCAGAACACCAGTTGCACCAGCAACATATATACAATTGTGCCGCCGGCGATTGAAAGCAGCATATTGCGTTTCCATACGTGCAGCAGCACGATGACGGTGCAGGCGATGAGTTCCGGAAGGCCGTGTGAACCGGTCAGAATCGGGGTGTTGCGCAGTGCGTATACCACCAGTAGACCGGTCATCGCATAGGGCAGGACCTGGCCGAAATACTCGATGATGCGCGGCGGCTGCTTGGACTCGGGAAACACCAGAAACGGCAGAAAACGGGTGCACATCGTGCCCAGCACCACCGTCACGATAGTGATTGCGCCTTGCCAGATGGTCATCGTCATCGCGTCTGTCCTTCCTTCTGCTGGTCCGCTGCGTGGCTCATGGCATGGTTTGCCGTGGCTTCCGGGGCGTCGGCGGCCGGCCGCAACACGTCCAGATGCGGGCGTAGCGCGACGAACAGTATCAGCATGGCGATCATCGAGGGAATCATGAAATCATTGGCCCCGAATATCAGCAGGCAGGCCAGTGATGTCAGCACACCGATGACGGCGGACAGTCGCTCGCGATGCTTGCCGTCGAGCCATTGATCGAGGAAAATCACCAGAAACAGCGCGGTCAGTACGAAATCAAGACCGTCGGTATTGAACGGCAGATGCGCGCCGATCAGCCCGCCCAGTGTGGCGCCGGTCACCCAATACAGCTGATTGCACAGCGTAACCCAGAAGTAGAACCAGCCACGGTCGATGCCGGCGGGGATTTTCGCGGTGGAGTTGATGGCAAAAGTCTCGTCGCACATACCGAAAATCAGGTATGGGCGCTTCCAGCCGAGCCCTTTGAATTTGCCGAGCATGGATAGCCCGTAGAACAGGTGACGGGCGTTGACCATCAGGGCCAGCAGAAAGCCGGCGAGCGGGTTGAACGCGGAGAGCAGCAGATTCACCGTGACGAATTCCATTGAACCGGCGAAGATGAACGCGCTCATGCACATCGGCCATACGAAGGAGAAGCCTTTGGTGCCCATGAGAATGCCATACGAGGCGCCGAGAAACAGGAACCCCAGGCAAATCGGTATGGTCAGCGGAAACGCCGCTTTGAGCGCCGGCAGCCAGGCGTTGGTGTTGGTGTTGGCGGTGTCTGCCATGTGGATGATGTTCTCCTTGTGCAACTGGTCTGCCGGCCGATGTTCGCCGATGATGCCATATGCGGTTATACACGCATGGTGTCGATAAACGGGGTGAGGGTGGCGTCGGGACCCTGTGCGCGAAGTCACAGTGTGGAGGATGTCACATCGTCTACGGTGGGATAGTCCTTGTGGCGGGCGCGAACACGTGCTGAGATGAAACCATGAGCACATATCAAGCGGGCCGAATGCTTTCAGGCCTGGTCCCGCGAATACGAAAAGACCTCGGTCGCTATGACCGGGGTCTTTAGTGAAGTACCCCCAGAGAGGGGGATACGGTCCCATGGAACATGGGCCGAAATCCATCGCTCCGAAAGCATGCCTGTACCTCTTTACCAATTGCGAAGTCAATAATACCAACGGTTTCCGGTTCTTGCCGGTAGATATGCGAGCAGTGTTGCTCCTTGTTGTCATCTTCATGCGACTGGCGGCCGAAACGGCCTGTAATGAGTGATTGAATCAGCCTAAAAACCAATGATTGCAAGGCCTCAGGTGGCATAGGTGCATTTTTAGGTGCAGCGGCCCGTAGAGAGCCTATTCAGGCTACTTGGTGGCATTTTTGATGGCATTTTTTGAAGCGGCTACATTGTGCCATCGATTTCGGATTTAGCAAGGAGTTTTACCATGCCTGTAAGGACGAAGAAAGGTAGTACAGGGCCGTCGTTGGAGCGCCGGAGCAAGTTCGGCACCGTGACGCCGCGTTATGATGCGTCGGGCGATCTTGTCGCTTGGCAGGTGCGATACCCGGACCCGAAGCGTCCGGGCAAAAAGGTCCAGCGTCAGTTCAAACCGGATATGGAGCACGAAGCGCACCAGTGGCTCGAAGAGGAGCGACACCTGGTCGAACTGGACCGCAAGAACATCCAGGAATGGGTTCACCCGTCCGAACGCCGTCGCAGGAAGCGCACGAGCCTTATCTCGTTCGAGGATTACGTGACCCAGTGGGCGGAGGAATACCGTTTGCCGAACGGTGAGAGGATAGCCGGAGGTACGCTCCGCAATCTGAATCTCGATATTGCGCATTTCATGCCGGGCTTCAAGGGCAAAATTCTGGCCGAGATCACACCGAAGGACATCAAACGCTGGTATGACGCGCCGCACCCTGAGGGACAATGGGCATTCCGCCGATCATGCATGCGACTGAAAGCGGCGTTCACCAGCGCCACAAAGATGAGTATGGACGGCTCTCCGCCGTTGATCCGAGACAACCCGTTCATCCTGCCCATACCGCCAGCACCGCGTTCCGCCAGAGAGGACGTTCCGCCTGTTACACCTCTCGAACTCAGTCTGATAGCGGAGAATATGCCCGACTACACAAGACTGACAGTAGTACTCGCCACGCTCGTCGGAGGCCTCCGTTGCGGCGAGCTGTGCGGCTTGCAGGTCAAGGACATCGATCTGAAAGCCAAACGCCTGACCGTGCGCCACTCCGTCAACAGAGGATATTCGGATCGCGGCTCGACGCGCATAGCTAAGACCAAGACCGACTCCAGCCGACGCACTGTTCCCATCCCTGACGGACTTATTCCCCTGATCCATGATCATTTGCTCAAGCATTGCGAATGGACGGACTCTGAAGCTATGGTGTTTCGGCCTAAACGTGCTGTGGTGATGAGCCAGACCACCCTGGAAGGCCAGTTCCGCAAAGCTAGGGAGAAGGCCGGACGTACCGATCTGACCTTCCAATCACTGAGAGCGAGCCACGCGACGCTGCTCATGCTCAAGGGAGGCACTCTGAGGGAAGTTATGGACGAACTTGGCCACGTTAGCGAGAAAGTCGCTATCAAGCACTACCAGCGTATCGTCGCCCAGCATCGCAGCCAGGTCATCAATCAACTTGCCGAAGACTTTATCAAAGCAGCTGTCGTATATGAAGAGCATGAATGAAGCAATAGTGATTCTGTTTAGAATACTATTAGTAAGCAAAATACACTAAAAATATATGACTGGCGACGATGCAATATGTATTTTGTTCATGTCGTAATTACATTACTAAATTCGAAATATCTAAGACTTCTCTGTTTCTCATTGTGGATGGCCTTATTTTAGAAGGCCATCCAACAAATCTTAGTCATATTGGATTCGATTTAATGTCAGTATTTCACTGACGGTCTTTTATAATGTTCTTTTATTTATTCTCCTTCGTAATCTCATTATTTCGTAATTTACGTATGCTTACAATACTATATAAAATAAGTGCAACTAATGCTGCAGATCGAGTCCAGTTGGTATTGCAGATAATCAGCGCGAGAAGGATAAGGCCACAATATATTGTGGACCTAATCCAACGATAGGGATACTTATCGTTGATTTGAATTGACTGTATTATCGCCCAAATAAACGCGCCGACCATAATTGCACCATTCAACCATAGGAGGAGTGATCTTCCTGTAGGGTCGGGGGTGTCTGAGACTGCAAAATTACCGAACCAGCATATACACGCACCTGTAAACAATGCCTCGGGTGCTATCAGCATATTTTGCGAGAACATTTCACAATGCTCCTTCTATTGAACACTGACTCCGGGTGGAATGGCTATCGTGAGACAGATTCCCTTTCCGGTGGCTATAGCGCGGGTGATTTGCAGAGCGAGATTCGCAAGGTATAGAGTCCCTACCGCAGAAACAAGTATGCCGGCAATTGTTCCAGCAGGTCCTCCGACCGTGGTCCCCAACGCAGTCAAGGCCGCTGCCAGCGCCTCGGGGCCTATGCCGGCCGCGACGGTTACGGCGGTAGCAATGCCTACAGTAAGATCCGAGTGGGAAATATACCATCCATCGCATTTCGCCATCGCTCCGGATGGAGAGGCAGGAACCCTTGCAAACGAAGTGTTATCAGCATGAGTAGCTCCTAGGACGGTATCTTGCAAGAATGTATATTGAGATTCCGAAAAACCGTATGTATTCTTAAGCTCGCTCTCATTCAAGGTAATAATCAACTGATTGTCCACATATTTAAAATGTGTGCCAACAGATACGATTTTATTTAAAGTGTCTTGCTGCTCGTCAGTCAATTCAATAGGATTAGTTTGACATGTTGTCACGTCAATAGGGGGTGAATTGTTCTCGACAGCTGTTGCGGTTCCTGTGAAAGCTGACATGCACAAAAAGATTGCAATAATGCTGCTCAGTATGCACCTAAAGTATTTCATGATAATCTCCTTTGATTATTGTTTGGGGAATCTTATCCCAATTTAATTAAAGCATTGATGTATATTCGAAGACTCTATCATTGGTGGTTTTGTCATCTAAAGATGACAAAACCACCACGGCTCCTGACATCTCTAACGCTGCCAATCTTTGTTCGTATGCCCTCTCTGTATGCGAACAGTGCTACATACCCAATGTCTAACATACCAGCAGAAGGCATGAGACGACTCATACTCATGCTTAAGGGCGACACTCTGAGGGAGGTCATGAACGAACTTGGCCGCGTCAGTGAGGAGGTCTCCATCAGGCACTATCAGCGCATCGTTGCCCGGCACCGCAACTAGGCCGTCAACCAACTCGCCGAAGACTTCATCAAAGCGGCACAGTGAATAAGGCATAACAGAATAAGCACATTACTGAAGGCTTCCGCACACTCAACTCAATAGGTCAATTATCAAAAAATGGCATTCAATGAAAATACACTCAAGATATGAATATATTGTCATCTCTAGATGACAAATGCGAACATAGTTCTTTAAGCGTATCCACTTACAGCGTCTTTCAGTTTCAATCTCCCCACACAAGGTGCACACAGGGTGCGCCTTGCGCCATCGAGGGAGATTATCATGCCGAGAATCAGTCATTCTCATGAAAGTTATCAGTCAAAGCCTCCACGGAGTAAATGGGGAACCGTGCTGGCTCGCTACGACAGAACCGGTGCACTAATAGCATGGCAGGTTCGGGCCTATAGGAACTTTTGTGGTGCTTATAACCGTGGCCCGGCCTTGTGGGAGCAG